>Ga0233434_1000433_pt1 | contig 48240 bp, 53 predicted proteins | sample SI_122_August201_4_FD_182738 | JGI IMG/M metagenome (GOLD analysis project Ga0233434, IMG submission 182738) | Seawater microbial communities from Saanich Inlet, British Columbia, Canada - SI_122_August2016_120_MG | ecosystem: Environmental > Aquatic > Marine > Inlet | place: Canada: British...
ATGGCTCGACGCCTCTGCACCTGATTGAAAAGCCATCCCCCGGCACCGGGGCCACCCTCATGGTGGACGCGATTTCGACCATCCTCACCGGAACCGGAACCCTGGTCATGACCGAAAGCCGGGACGACGAGGAATGGCGCAAACGGATTACCGCAAAACTGCGCCAGATCCCGGCCATCGTCTTGATCGATAACCTGCGCGGCAAGCTTGATTCCTCAGCCCTCGCGGCAGCCCTGACAGCCCCTTTCTGGGAAGACCGGATCCTGGGCGTTTCGGAAACTATCCGCCTGCCAATTCGCTGCACCTGGATTGCTACCGGCAACAATCCGGAATTTTCCAACGAGATGGCGCGCCGTCTGGTGCGCATTCGCCTTGATGCCCGCGTTGATCAACCCTGGCGACGAGAGGCGTTCAGGCATCCAGATTTAATGGGCTGGGTTCGCGCCAATCGCGCCCGACTGGTCGCCGCTTGCCTGACCCTTTGCCGAGCATGGATCAGCGCCGGGCGACCGCATGGACAACGCAGCATCGGGAGTTACGAGGCCTGGGCCCAGACCATGGGTGGCATTCTGGAGGTGGCTGGCATCGAAGGCTTCCTCGAAAACCTGGACGACATGATGGCGGCGTCTGACAGCGAAGGGGCCATGTGGCGTGGCTTTATATCATCGTGGTGGGACCGGTTTGGGACAGCGGAGGTTGGCAGCAGTGACCTCTACGATCTGGCGATCACATGCGAACCACCACTGCCCCTCGGCTCTGGCAATGAACGCTCGCAGCGCACCCGGCTTGGAAAGTCGCTCGGGCGCATGCGCGATCGGGTGTTTGCCGTCGATGGGCGAAGCCTTCGGATGGGTGGCGCAGGAACCTATCAAGGCGTCAAACGGTGGAATCTGAATATTGATGAAAAAATAGGCAGAAATCTCGTGGACGTCGTGGACGTTGGTGGACGTTGTGATTCAAACGTCCACGAAGATAACCTTCTGAATAATAACGGTAATTCAGACTCTCGTGGACGTGGTGGACGTTTATCCCCCTCCTACACGTATGCGGGGGCGCGCGCCCCCGTGAAAGATACACCGGGAAAACGTCCACCACGTCCACCACGTCCACCGGAGCCAGGAAATCCGGGGGTTACAGACGGTGGACGTTCCGGTGGACGTCAAAACGAACGTCCACCGATCACAAATCCACCCGACTGGCTAAAGGAGATCCCGTGATGATCACCGCCCACACCACACAGCAAGCAAAGGAGAAACCAAATGGATAAATCGAATGTGATCAAGCCGAAGGCAGATGCCAAGGTCATGACGGTCCTTACCCTTGATCTCGGCACCAAAACCGGGTGGGCCCTGCATGGATCAGACCGGGCCATCACCAGTGGCACTGTCGAGTTCAAGAACGACCGGTGGCAAGGCGGTGGTATGCGTTTCCTGCGGTTCAAGCAATGGCTGACCGAGATTAAACAAATGGCTCGAGGTCTGGACGCTGTTTTTGTTGAGGAGGTTCGCCGCCACATCGGCGTTGATGCTGCTCACGCTTACGGTGGGTTTTTGGCCCATGTCACCGCCTGGTGTGAACATCATCAAATTCCTTACGAGGCCGTTCCCGTCGGCACCATCAAGCGCCATGCCACCGGTAAGGGCAATGCCAACAAGGATGTGATGATCGCAGCCGCTCGCAGTCGTGGCTTCGATCCAACCGATGACAACGAGGCTGATGCTTTGGCCCTGCTGGGCTGGGCACAGGATCATCGCATGGGAGGTGTGTCATGAGCAGTAACCTTCTGAATATTGCTGCCACCACGGTCGCAGAACGCCATGAGCAATACGGCAGTGCCAAGCCGTTATTCGATCACATTGCCAAACGCTGGTCGCTGGTGCTGAGCACCGAGGTCACCCCAGCGCAGGTGGCGTTATGCCTGATTGACCTCAAGATGGCCCGGCTGGTACACACCCCGAACCATGATGATTCCATCATCGATGTGGCAGGCTATGCCGCCTGTCTCAAGGAGGTGCAATCATGAAATGGCATCCCCGAGGTTATGGCGGCAATCGCCGTCCTCCTGACCAGGTCAAACGTGATGGCTGGCAGGACCAGGGCATGCTGGCTGTGTCGGTTGAAGATGACCGGCTGACCTGGCCAGAGAAAGAACTGATCCGCCAGTTGGGTGAAAAACTCTATGGCAGGCGACGAGACCGTGTGGAGAACCAGCATGATTGATTGGACACCATCCCAGGTGGAGGATCGTCTAGAGGAGGCCGCCGACGTGCTTAAACGATTGCCCGAGCAAAAGGTGCAAGGGTATTTCAACGTCTGGCCCGAGATGGTCCAGAGTTTTGCTGACAAGGTCGGTCAAACGCCTGAGCCCATGCGCCGCCCTCCACCGTCACCCGCATCGATATCTCGCATGGACGAGACGTTGGCGTGGTTGAATCATCTGGACGCAGAGGATGCTCGTTTGGTTTGGATGCGGGCCGAGAGAACGCCGTGGAAGGAGATCTGCTGGCGCTTTGGGGTTAGCCGGTCTACGGCAATACGGCGGTGGCATTTTGCGCTCAGTGTCCTTGCCCTTCGGCTTAACGGCCAGCGTGTGCCCACGAAGCGATCCCGGTCGTTTGTGATCAGGAGCGCTCGAAGGCTGTCAATAGAAATCGTAAAGTGACACACTTTTTGGTGACACATCGCAAGGTGAGACAGATGCCGAAAATAGGGCTATATTTTCGTCAGACTTGGGAAAAACGCGCCCGGAGAAACCCCTGGGATGCCCCGCCCCGCTAACCCTTTGATATATTGGGTCCTTCCTGGCCGATATCCTATACGGGGGGCTTTAGCGCGGCATATCTCTACCGTCGCAACCTAAAACTTACTTGACAATCGCTTGACCGGCTAACGAAGAAACCGCTGTTTTCTACGGGTTTTGGCGCATCTGAGGTCGAGAAATTGTCAAGTGAGCTGTCAACCCGCCCTTCATTTGTCAAGCAAGCCTCCAAGCCGTTCCACCATTTTGGGTGTGAGCGGTTTTTGTCTTTTAGCGGAACATCATGAATCTCAAAATCGAACACATACCGGTCGATCAACTGGTCCCTTACGTGCGTAATGCACGGACCCATTCTGACGAGCAAGTCTCTCAGATCGCAGGGTCTATTGCCGAGTTTGGTTTCGTCAATCCGATCCTGGTGGGCGACGACAATGTGATCATCGCAGGCCACGGTCGTTTGATGGCTGCCCATAAAATGGGGCTTGAGAACGTGCCCGTAATTTATCTATCCCATCTGTCCGAGGTGCAACGTCGGGCGTTGGTTTTGACAGACAACAAATTGGCTGAAAACGCAGGTTGGGATGAAGACCTGCTGCGCCTCGAACTGGAGGATCTTCAGGCTGAGAATTTTGACCTTGAGCTAACGGGATTTGATTTTGATGAGATTGATCGGTTGTTGAATGCCGATACAGAGCCCGCAGGAAACACTGACGATGACGACATACCAGAAACGCCTGAAGAGCCGATTTCAAAACCGGGGGATCTTTGGTTGCTTGGCAATCATCGCCTGCTTTGTGGTGACGCCACTGTTCTGGGTGATGTTGAGCGGGTGCTGGACGGCGGCCTTGCCGATCTGACCTTTTGTGATCCGCCATACAATGTGGATTATGCAGGCGGGGCCAGTCGCAAGACGGATCGCCGTATTGAAAATGATAACCTGGGCAATGCGTTTGAAGCGTTTTTGTATGACGCCTGCGTCAACATTGTCAGTGTAACCAAGGGCGGCATTTATATCTGCATGTCATCGTCGGAACTGCACACGTTGCAAAAAGCCTTCGTTGACGCCGGGGGCCACTGGTCGACCTTTATCATCTGGGCCAAGAACAGATTTACGCTGGGTCGGTCTGATTACCAACGCCAGTACGAGCCGGTTTTGTATGGCTGGAAAGAAGGCACGGATCACTTTTGGTGCGGAGCCCGAGACCAGGGGGATGTGTGGTTTATCGACCGGCCCCACAAAAACGATTTGCACCCGACCATGAAGCCCGTGGCCTTGGTGGAACGCGCCGTGCGTAATTCTTCGAAGTCCCGTGACATCGTGCTTGATCCATTTGGTGGGTCAGGCACAACGCTGATCGCTTGTGAAAAAGCGGGGCGAAGCGGCAGGCTTATAGAGATGGACCCAAAATACGCAGACGTCATTGTCAAACGCTGGCAGGAATTTACCGGGCTCAAAGCAACGCTGGACGGCGATGGTCGGGCGTTCGGTTAATCGGGATCGACCGATGACAGGATGGCGGAACATAAATGCTGATCAGTCAGGCCGAATATGCCAGAAAACGTGGCGTGTCGCGCCAATATGTGGGCCAGATGGTTGCCAAGGGCATCATTCAGCTCGTCGACAAAAAGGTGGATGTGGATCAGGCCGATGTTGCCCTTGCGGCGGTTCGGGATCCGGCCCGAGCCGAGCGTCGCCCTAAACATGACGAGGCTGCCCCTGTTCCGGTGCCGGGTGCTGGCGGCAACCAAAGTGCAGCATATGCGCCAACGTTTACTCAATCCAGCAACGACCTGCCGACCTTGCTGCTTAAAACCCGCATCAAGAGCGAAGTCGAGCGGGCCAAGCTTCTCGAGATCAAGGCCAAGGTTGAGGCTGGCAAATACGTGGATGCCGACGATGTGAAACTGGTTGCCTTCAACAAGGCTCGAGTTGTTCGAGATGCATTGATGAATATCCCTGAACGTCTGGCCGCCGTGCTGGCGGCGGAGACCGATACACAACGGGTGCATAACATGTTGATGACAGAACTTCGTACGGCGCTGGAAGAATTGTCACGGTGATCCCAAGCGCGTCTAAAGTTTTTGGCACGGCCTTTGACAACGGCCTGCGCCCAGACCCGTTGTTGACGGTTTCTGAGTGGGCCGACCAGCACCGCCGATTGTCAGGCAAGGGAGCTGCCGAACCCGGCCAATGGCGCACCAGTCGAACACCGTATTTGCGGGACGTCATGGATTGCCTGTCACCATCGTCCCCGGTGGAACGGGTGGTGGTGATGAAGGGCGCTCAGGTTGGGTTTTCAGAATGCGGTAATAACTGGATGGGGTATGTGATCCACCATGCGCCAGGTCCCATGCTGGCGGTATTGCCGTCATTGGATATGGCCAAGCGAAACTCAAAACAGCGGATTGATCCGTTGATTGAGGAAAGTGAAATTCTCTCAAAGCTGGTCAAGCCATCCCGGTCTCGTGATTCCGGCAACACCATTCTGACCAAATCGTTCCCCGGCGGCATGCTGGCTTTGACCGGGGCAAACTCGGCGGTGGGGCTTCGCTCCATGCCGGTGCGGTATTTGTTTTTGGATGAGGTCGATGGCTATCTGGGTGACATTGGAGGTGAAGGTGATCCGGTGGCCCTTGCGGAAGCCCGAACGCGGACCTTTGCCCGGCGCAAGATTTTTATTGTCTCAACGCCGACCGTCAAAGGCGTGTCCCGGATTGAGCGCGAGTTTGAGGCGACGGATCAGCGACGGTATTTTATCCCCTGTCCCCATTGCAAACACATGCAGTGGCTTCAGTTTGAGCATCTGAAATGGGACAAGGGAAAACCAGAAACCGCACATTATGGTTGCGAAGATTGCGAAGGCCATATTCAAGAGCACCACAAGACGTGGATGTTGGAACGCGGGGCCTGGCGGGCAACGGCTAAGCCAGAAAGCGGCAACGGTAAAACTGTCGGTTTTCATCTGTCCAGTTTGTACAGCCCCATTGGTTGGCGCAGCTGGGCCGAAATCGCCGCTACTTGGGTGGCCGCACAGGGCAATGATGCAGCATTAAAATCGGCCAAAAACACAGACCTTGGTGAGACCTGGCAAGAAACCGGTGAGGCCCCGGACTGGCAGAGGATTTATGACCGGCGCATAGCGTGGAAGACGGGAACGGTGCCGAAAGGTGGTTTGTTCTTGACCGCAGGTGCCGATGTTCAAAAAGACCGAATTGAAATCGATGTATGGGCCTGGGGCCGTGGGCTGGAAAGCTGGCTCATTGATCACATCGTGATCGAGGGTGGTCCTGGCGATGCCGGTGCCTGGACCGCGTTAAGTGAACTCCTTGGTCAAACCTGGTCCCATGAGACCGGAGCGGCTCTTCGGATTTCCAAGCTGGCCATCGATACCGGTTATGAAACCCCAACGGTTTACAGTTGGGCCCGCAAGGCTGGGTTCGCGCAAGTGGCTCCGGTTAAGGGCGTTGAAGGATTTAACCGCTCAAGCCCGGTCTCGGGGCCAACCTATGTGGATAGCACCAATGCCGGTAAACGCCTGCGCCGGGGTGCACGTCTCTGGACCGTCGCGGTTTCCACCTTCAAGGCCGAGACCTATCGGTTCCTGAGGTTGGATCGCCCGACCGATGAAGAACGGGCGGACGGTGCGACCTATCCGCAAGGCTCTATTCATCTGCCCACCTGGGTTGAAACCGAGTGGATTAAACAATTGGTCGCCGAACAACTGGTAACGGTTCGAACCAAACGCGGCTTTACCCGTCTTGAATGGCAGAAGCTGCGCGACCGCAATGAAGCCCTTGATTGTCGGGTTTATGCCCGTGCTGCCACCTGGATCATGGGTGCCGATCGTTGGTCGGACGCCCGTTGGCAACATTTAGAAGATCAATTGAATATTCACGCCGGTGATGATCTCTGCGTTGAGCCCGTGGAAGCCCTCGAGGCCCGACATGGTGGTCAAATTGTAAGGCCGCATGCCTCACACCGCCGGGTGATCACAAGCGGATACATGAACAGGTAATACAATGGCGACCACGGAAGAACTTACGGCAAAGATTGAGGCACTGAAGTCTCAACGTGCCAGCGGCGTTGCCCGGGTCAGCTATGACGGCAAAACCATCGAATACCGGGGCGACAGTGAAATCGTCGCGGCCATTCGAGACCTTGAGCGTGAGCTTTCGAAGCTTAACGGCACAGAACCTGTTCGCCAGATCAGAACCTTTTCCTCAAAGGGCTATTAAACGATGCCGTTCTTGCAAAATTTACGCACCCTGTTTGGGCGTTCAAAAATCCGCCAAATCAGGGCGATGGGCTTTGAAGGCGCGCAAATGGCCCGACGCTTGTCGACGTGGCGATCAGGATCTGAAGGGATTAATGCCGCCGTTCGACAAGGTGGTGATGTCCTGCGCGCTCGATCTCGCGATCTTGTCCGCAACAACCCTTATGCATCCAACGCGGCCTCAAGCTTTGCGGCCCATTCCATTGGTGCTGGCATCAAGCCATCCAGCCTGGTCGAAGATGCCGAGCTCAAGGATCGCATTCAACGACTGTGGCTAGCCTGGACCGATGAGGCGGACGCGGATGGATTAACCGATTTCAATGGCCTCCAGTCCATGGCGGCGCGCGCCGTGTTTGAGGCTGGGGAATGTTTTTTCCGGTTACGGTCCCGACGGTCTCAGGACGGGCTGTCCGTTCCACTTCAACTTCAGCTGCTGCCATCTGAGCAATTGCCATTATCGCACTGTGAGACCTTGCCCAATGGCAACGAGGTCATCTTCGGTGTTGAATTCGACAAATTAGGCAGGCGCGTTGCCTACCATTTTCTAAGACGTTCTCCTGGCGATGTTCGCCAACCAACTGGCACCTCCCGTGTTCGTGTCCAGGCCAATCAAGTGCTTCATATATTTAACCCGGTGGCCGAAGGACAAATACGAGGGGTTCCGTGGTTGGCTCCAGCCATGGCCAAGCTGTGGCTGCTCGATCAATATGATGATGCGGAACTGGATCGCAAAAAAGTCGCGGCCATGTTTGCCGCCTTTGTTACGCGCCCGGCACCGGAAGATGTCATGGGTGAAGAAGGTCTTCCTCGCGATGATGACGGGGCGGCACTGTTGGGATTGCAGCCTGGTACCATGCAGTTGTTGTTGCCGGGTGAGGATATCAAGTTTTCTGACCCTGCCGATGTTGGCGGATCTTACGAAGCCTTCCAATACCGAACCTTGCTGGCCTGTTGCTCTGCCATGGGTGTGCCCTATACCAATGTCACCGGTGATTTGCGTCAGGCCAATTATTCAAGCCTACGCGAAGGCAAGCTCGAGTTCCGCCGACGCATGGAGCAGTTCCAGCACAACGTGATGATCTTTCAGATGTGTCGCCCGGTATGGCGACGCTGGATGGAAAACGCTGTGCTGTCTGGCGCGTTGGGCATTACTGATTTTACGACCAGCCCGGGGCTATATCTTCCGGCCAAATGGATCCCGCCAAAATGGGATTGGGTTGACCCTCTAAAAGATCGCAAGGCTGAGATAGAGGCCATCAATGCCGGTCTTAAATCCCGCTCTGATGTCATCGAAAGCGAAGGCTTTGACGCCGAAGAAGTAGATCGGCGGATAGCTGCGGACCGGGCGCGAGAAGAAGCTCTTGGCCTGAAGTTTGAGAAAGACGCCAATTTTTCTTCCCTGGTTGAGGAAAATCAGTCGGACACCCCTTCAAAAGCATCTGCCGCTTAAAGGAATTCACATGAAAACATGGTTTACAGCGCGTGCCAGCGATGGCGTCGCGGAACTCACTATCTATGACGAAATTGGGGCCTACGGGGTGCCAGCCAAGGCTTTCATAGAAGAGATGAAAGCTTTAGGTGGTGTCTCCGAGTTGACGCTGCGGATTAACAGTCCGGGTGGCTCTGTCTTTGATGGCATCGCCATTTATAACGCGCTCAAAAGGCACCGGGCCAAGATCACCGTCACGGTGGATGGCTTGGCCGCTTCCATTGCATCTGTGATTTTGTGCGCGGGAGATGAAGTGGTCATGCCCAAAAATACCTTGATCATGATCCATGATCCGTCGGCTGTGGTGATGGGTAGTGCTCGGGATATGAGATCCATGGCGGAAGCCTTGGACAAGATGCGTGATGGCCTGGTTTCCGCTTATCAGAATAAGACTGCCCGCGATCAATCCGACATTACCGACTGGATGGCTGAAGAGACCTGGTTCGATGCCAATGAAGCACTGGAAGCAGGCTTTGCCGATCGCATCGAAGAGCCCGTCGCCATGGCTGCCACCTTTGATCTTTCAAAGTTTACCCGAGTGCCACCCGCATTGGCATCACTCCCCCATCAAACATCCCCCCGACGATCATCAGAAAACACGGAGACGAAAATGACCGAGAAACCCAATCCGGAACCAGCAAAAAATGAAGTCGAGAAAGTTCTGGCAAAAGACGCGGCTCAACCCCCATCGGATGACAACGTCATCGATCTGGATCAGGTCCGCGCTCAGGAACGCAAAGCCACGCTGGCCTACGTAAGCGAGATCAATCAGCTCTGTGCCTTGGCGGGATCACCCGAGATGGCTTCGGAGTTCATTGCCAAAGCGACATCTCCGGAAATTGTCCGAACGAAACTCTTGGAAGCTCGCGCCGAGGAAGATGACGCATCTGCCGTCAGTGCCACAGGCCGAAGCCAAACACCCAAGCCCAGTGAGCCTGCAATCGATACCGCTGCGATTTATGCGGCGCGCAACAAATCTGTTCGATAGAGGAGTAACCCATGCCTGTCATGACTGAAGGCCAGCACACTGGCGAATTCATCGTTTCTGAAGGAAACGGATCCATTAGTCGAGAAACCGTGACCATTTTAAACGGCCGAACGCTGGATACGGGGGCTGTCCTTGGGCAGGTCACGGCAACTGGCAAATACCGGGAAGTCGACCCCGCTGCTATCACCGGTGCGGAAATCGCTGTGGCCGTTCTGTTTGAGGCTGTCGATGCCTCAGGCGGTGATGCACCCGGGAACATTATTTCCCGGCTTGCTGAAGTTCATGGTGGTGAGGTGGTTTGGCCCACCGGCATCACCGACCCCCAAAAACAGACGGCCATTGATCAATTGGCCACCGCCACAATCATTGTCCGATAGGAGAGGCCCATGCCTGTACTAGACGTTTTTAATTCCAATGCTTTTTCCATGGTGTCTCTGACGGATTCCATCAACAAAATTCCCTTTATGCCAGGACGTATTGGCAAGCTGGGTTTGTTTCGAGAACAAGGTGTTGCGACCACTTCGATCCTTATTGAGGAAAAAGAAGGTTCCCTGACGCTTGTGGAGACCACGGCGCGTGGGGCACCTGCTGTGCAGAACGCCCATAACAAGCGCCGGGCCAGATCTTTGACCGTTCCCCATATTGCCCTTGAGGACACAATTTTGGCTGATGAAGTCCAAAATCTCAGGGCCTTTGGTTCGGACAGTCAGCTCGAAGGTGTTCAACAGGTGATGAATGATCGCCTGGAGGATATGGCGCGCAAGCTGGATGCGACGCTTGAGCATCTGCGCATCGGAGCCATCAAGGGACAAATTCTCGATGCCGATGGCACCACCGTTCTCTACGACCTGTTCCAGGAATTCGGTGTCACCCAGCAAACGGAAGTAGATTTTGATCTAGATGCTGCCACACCAACGGCAGGAGCGGTCAAAAAGAAATGCCATGACGTCAAACGCAAGATCGAGGATGAACTGGGCGCAACGCCCTATGACCACATCCATGCTATCTGCGGCTCAGCGTTCTTTGATGATCTGGTTGTTCATAGCGAAGTATCAACCGCTTATGATCGCTATCTGGACGGTCTATTCCTTCGTGAAGGACAAGCTCGCGGGTCGTTTGAATATGCGGGCATTGTGTTTGAGGAATATAGGGGACGGGTTGGTACGGTCGATTTTACCGATACCAACAAGGCGCATTTCTTCCCGGTCGGTGTTCCCAGCTTATTCCGTCAATACAATGCCCCGGCGGACTTTGTCGAAACGGTGAATACCATTGGACTGCCCCGTTATGCCAAGCAGGCACCTGACACTCAGTTTGGTCGCTGGGTTGCGCTTCATGCCCAGTCTAACCCACTTCCCATCTGCACGCGTCCGCGTGTGTTGATGAAAGGCAAGCGCACTTGATTTTAGTGCGTACTTGAGGACGTTTTGTTCAGAGCTTTCAAACGTTTGTTTGCGAGCTTCAGATCAAACTCCTCGGGATCAAAATCGCCGACCCAGTCCAGAAATTCCGGGTCGGCGGATTTTGGTGCTCGAACGGCTTCCACGAGATCGGCATAAGCATAAGGCCCGCCACTATCTTCCGGCGGACAGGCCCGTTTGCCATCAAGGCAGGCTAAAGGGGCAATGGCATCACTGACTTTGATCACATCTATCTCATGTCGCCAATCGTCACCAAAATCATAGGTGTAAAGGAACGTGTGACCTTCCGATAAAACATGGGAGAGCCTCACATTGGCTTCCTCTGTAATGGGCCGTCCTCCGGCAGCATCCTCAGGCTCACCATAGCGGTCGCCATCAATGACAAAGAGATGAAGGTGTTCGCCTTCCCAGCCCATCACGGCCTGGATGACAAAATGCAGGCCTGCCAAAGTATAATTAGCGGGAACTGTGACTTGTCGCCAGATTTCTGGCTCGATGTCAGCCAAGCGGATGTGGAGAGAAATGGATGCAGGCAATTATTTGTCTCCCACTGCCTGAGCCACCGTATGGGCTAGATCATCTTGATTGTCGATTGCAGCTTGTTCGAAGGTGATGACCGATCGAATGGTCGGATCCAGGTCTTGTCTCAAGAGTTCAGAGGCAATTTCTTTTGCTTCCTCCCAGCGGTTGGCACGGCGAAGGATGTCGACCAAGCGGGTCTTGGTAATGATGGTCTCTTCGGAAGTCTCGTCAGCATCGTTTAAGGATTTGAGAAACAAGTCAGCTGATCTATCCCGGTACTGACGGGCTCCGTCATTGTCGCCGACATCATCAGCCGCCCAGGCGGCGCAAAGAGCATGATCTGCAGCGGAGCCTAAATCATTGGACGCTTCATCTAACAGAGACGCTTTCAAGAAACGCCCTGTGAGCGTTCCACCAAGCGGAGCCGTCCGTAGTGATTGGAAGGCATCACTTTCCATAACGGCTTTGGCTTCAGGGTGGATCTCATAAATGGAGCCTGCTGAATAACCGCAGCTCGGGCACTCCTGTAGCCAGTATGCCATTGTGGATCGCCTCATTTCAGGGGGACGTAAATCGAGGTCCGGCGATCCAAATGAATTTGTGCTTCCGATTGTCGTATGTTCGCTGGTTTCAGCGCAAACGGCACATGTGGTTTCAGAGCTTCCTAATGTGGTCATGGCAAATTCACTAACAAATTGAATTTCAAATGAATACGGACTGTTCAGGCATTAGTACATTATTTGAAGGAGAATTCGATGATTCTTAATGATCTAAAAGACGCCGTTGCTGAAAAAGCCGGGATTTCCAAGGCTGACGCAGGCACCGCCGTTAGCGCCGTCCTTGATACCATCAGCGAAACCTTGACCAAGGGTGAGAAAATAGCCCTACTTGGATTCGGTAATTTTGAAATTTCTAATCGTGCTGCCCGTGATGGCCGCAATCCTGCAACCGGTGAGACCATTAAGATTGCCGCGAGCAAAGCCGTCAAATTCAAGGCTGGTAAAGCCCTGAAAGAAAGCGTGAACGGCTAACTTCGTTTTTGATATTTTAAGGATTAGGGCGGCCTTCGGGCCGCCTTTTCTATGTGTGCCATGATCAATGCATTTGATGACGCCATGAACCGTATATTTGCGGACCCAAACCTTGCCCGGGAGGCGGTTTATCAAAGGTCGGGCGTTGATCCCGTCATTGTTCGCGTAATCGCCAGACAAGCTGACCAAGTGCTGGATTTTGGGGACACCCGCGTCCACACCGGTAATTCGATGTTTGATGTTTTGGTTTCTGACGTTTTGGAGCCTCGTCCCGATGACACGCTCATTGTCGATGGAGAAAGTTACATCATTCAGGGTGACCCGGTACGTGACCCGGAACGACTGGTCTGGACGCTTGATGTAAGACCAGCATGAAACTTGGTGCTGCCATCGTTGGTTCGCTCATGGCTGATATGAAGGCCGAGACAAAGCGCATTGAGCGCGGCGTCGGGGCTGGCGTCAAGCAAGCCGGTGACGGGCTCAAAGGTGGACTTCGTAAACAGGTGATTTCGGCTGGATTAGGGTCGAGGTTGGCCCGGACCTGGCGGAGCCGCGCTTATCCCAACAAGGGATATGATGCCGCCGCACTGGTTTGGTCCAAGGCCCCACAGATCATTCGCACTTTTGATGAAGGGGCGGTGATACGAAGTAAGTCCGGCCTTTGGTTGGCTATCCCGACGCCAGCGGCTCCAAAACGCGGCGTTGGTGGCAAGCGTATCAACCCGGGCAATTTTCCGGAGCATAGGTTTGGGCCATTGCGATTTGTTTATCGTCGTGGTCGTCCGTCACTTCTGGTGGTTGATAGCGTTCGCATCAATAAATCCGGGCGGGTTGGTCGTCGTGCCAAGGGTGGCGCATTTACCAAAACCGGGCGCATGAAACAGGGCATCACCACGGTGGTTATGTTCATCATGGTGCCGCAGGTTCGGCTTAAGAAACGTCTGGATGTGGTGCTAGAAGCCAAACGTTGGGAGAGAAAATTGCCGGGGTTGATCGGGAGGCAGATGCTCCCAAACTAATTCAGGCCACCTCATCGACCAGTTCGACCCTGAGCCGCTTGCCGAGAACAGCCGCTGCCTTATCCATGGTCAACAAAGTGACGGAAGGATTATCAGGATCAAGAAATCGGTCAAGGGCAGCGCGGCTGGTATGCATGCGCCTGGCCATGGCAGCCTTGCTCAGTTTTTCATTCTCCATCGCCTGATTCACTTGCCAGGCTAAAGTGCGTTTAACCGCGATGGCGTGGGCTTCGGCAAGAAGACCGTCCTCTTTCAGAAGATCGTCGAGCGCGGAGCCAATATGTGGGTTGCTATTTTTACTCATGAGGATTTCTCCAGTTTGCGTTTTCGATCTAATGCCAGGTCTAGTTCTGACTGAGGCGTTTTCTGTGTTTTTTTGATGAAGCCGTTTAACAACACCATTTGTCCATTCGCGATGCAAAACAGAACCCGGGCGATCCGGTTGCCAAGATTTGTTCGTACTTCGAAAAGCCCGTGCTTCATGGGCTTGCATGTTGGCATTCCGATTGGCCAGCCAAACTCAACCGTTTTGATATCTGTTCCGATACGCAGTCTGTCCTCTTTATTTAAGCGTTTCAGCCAATCCCTAACCGGCTCAGCACCCGTTTCGGATCGATAGAAAACCGCCTGGATGCGTTTCAGTTGATCAGTCATATTAAAATGTACCAAAATAGGTGCACTAAAGCAATGAGAAATAAATGGTTTCAAAATCCGAACAGGTCCTTGAGGCCATAAAGGCACTGCTGATACCCGTGCCGGATGCCAAGGTTGAACGCAACACAGCGGTGCCCGAGAAAATTCCAACCGGCGGTCTGATCGTGCTGCGAGATGGCGATCCGGGCGAACCCGAGACCGCACTTGGCGGCTTCGGCGGCGTTTATTACAGCCATAATATTGAGATTGAGCTTTATGCCGAGGATGGCGATGCCACCGCTCGTGATGCCGCCTTCGACAACTTGGTGCAATCCATCGGCACTGTGTTGGAGGCTGACCCCACCCTCGGTGGTCTTGCCTTCGGCATGAGCTATGGCCGACCTGATATCGACACCGAAGCTGTGGCCGGAGCCCCGGCCATCAAGACAGGCACGATCATCGTGACCATCGAATACGAAACCACCAGCCCCCTTGGTTGATACCTTGGGCTGATCACAATCTTATAACAGGAGACGTTAAATGTCGCGAGCCTATGGTTCGAGCGCAACACTGCTGCTCAAACGAGAAACCACCTACGGCACATCGCCGTCCGGGAACTTCATTCAGATGCCATTTAACAGTGTCTCTCTGGGCTCTGAACAGGGCCTGATTGACGACCCGGTGTTGGGTCAGGGACGTGATCCCCTGGCACCCTTGCAGGATGTGATCAACGATGAGGGTGATATCATGGTGCCCATGGACCCACGCTATTTAGGCCTTTGGCTCACAGGTTTACTTGGCGATCCAACCAGCACCGATAATCTGGATGGAACCTTCGATCATGTGTTTGTCTCGGGCGTCGATGCACTGCCCAGTTATTCCCTTGAGGTCGGCATGTCTCAGGTGCCCGCCTTCTTCATGCATGCAGGCGTGGTGCTTAATTCCATTGCCCTGGATTTTCAGCGCTCCGGTGCTGCCGCAGCGACCATCAATGCCATCGCCCAGGGGGAGACCCGTAATGGCACATCCCAGGGCGGCACACCCAGCACATTGGCCTTTAACCGCATCAGCCAGTTCCAGGGCTCTATCAAGAAGGCGGGCACGGCGGTCGCCAACCTCACATCCGGGTCACTGACTTATTCCAACAATCTCGAGAAAATCGAGACCATCCGTTCCGACGGAATGATCGATGGGGCTGATCCAACGGTGGCGTCATTGTCTGGCCGTATTGATGTGCGGTTTGCCGATACCACCATGATTGATGCTGCTACCAGCGGCACACCGGTGGATCTTGAGTTTGGTTACACAGTCGGTACATCCAGCGTCATGTTCGCAGCTCACGAAGTTTACCTGCCCAAGCCCAAACTGGCCGTGGAAGGTCCTGGCGGCATTCAGGCAAGTTTCGATTTTCAGGGTGCCAAGAATGAGGCCGCTGGTCGCATGCTGACGGTGACCTTGGTCAACGATCTGGATGGGACGATTTACGCATGATCTCCTTAAAACAACCGAGCGAACCTTTTGACATTGAATTGCCCTACGGCATCACCGTCACGGTGACACCACTGACCACAACTGCCATGGCAGCGGCTCAGGCAGGAGCCCGACGGCGGGTTGATGCTGTGGAAGCGCAAGTACGGGATCGTAAAGATTCAGGTCTGTCATTGGACGGACTCCCAGACCTCAGCATTGAAGAGGAACGAGACGGCTTCCTGCAATGCCAAGTTGTTTATGAATTGGCCACCCGCCAGATCACGGGCTGGATCGGTATTGAGGATGATCCCCCGGTCTCCCGCGACAATATTATCGCGGTGATGGACATTTATCCGGTTGGCGAACAATTCCTGCAGAAACTGACCCTGCAACAGATGTTGCTTAACGCCGCAAAAAACGCATCCGGGCTCTCTGCCTCTGGCATTTCAAGCCAGGTGGAGGGCCCGGGTATTGCCAAGGCTGCCAAGATGAATACGCCGCCTGTTCAACAAGAAAACTAAACCCGGGCGACCGCCCATGTCCCTATCAAAAACATGCCCTGCAATCGGCAGAAGAACACCAGGCCTGGGACGTGCTCAGCGCCTGCCTTGGGCAATTGCGGTTTACGCCGTCCGGCCATGTGGCGGGCATCAATATGAATGCGGCACTTAAAATTGCTGAGGCTCGAGGTTTTGAGCCGGGCGTTATCTCTGAGCTTTTGAGTGCTGCAGAGAATGGTCTGATTGAAGCGATGAACCAGAAAGAATTGGACTGATGGCTAAAGCCAAACACACCTATGCGATCCGCCTCAGCGTTGACGGCGGTGGCAAGGTCAAGGCCGAGCTCATGGATGTGGGCCGCGCTGGCGACAAGTCCCTCAAGAAGATTGAAAAGGCCGGTGGCCGGGCATCATTGGGCCTGACCAAGCTGTCTGATCGCGCTCAGTCCTTGGGCCGCAACATGAAGTTCCTCTACGGCGCAATTGCCGCCGCCGGGGCCATTCGCGGTCTGCAGGAAATGGTCAAACTCTATGCGGACTTTGAAGCCGGGCTGATCGGTGTCGGCAAGACGGCCAACCTGTCCAAGACGGAACTGGCCGCATTGGGCCAGGACATCGATGCCCTTTCCAAACGCATCCCGGTGGCCACCGACGAACTGTTGGCTATTGCCCAAAGTGCGGGCCAGCTGGGGGTGAAGGGTGCCGCCAACATTCTCAGGTTCACCGAGACTGTGGCGAAGCTTGGTACGGCAACGGACTTGTCCGGCAATGACGCGGCCATGGCTTTGGCGCGCATTCTCAATGTCACCGGTGAGACCATGGACACCGTTGATGTGCTGGGGTCGGTGATCGTGTCCCTTGGCAATAACTTTGCCGCCACGGAAAGCCAGATTACAGAAATGACCACCGAAATTGCCCGGGCGACCGCCGTCTTTGGTGTGAGCTCTGCCCAGGCTTCGGCTCTGGCAGCGGCATTGGCATCCGTCGGTGTTAAATCAGAAGTAGCGGGTACGTCCGTTGGCCGGGTTATGCATATGATGGACGCCGCTGTGCGCAGTGGCGGCAAGCATTTGAATATTTTGTCGCAAATCACCGGCCAAACCGGCGCACAAATCAAAACCCTGTTCGCTCAAGATTCTACAGCAGCCTTCGTGCTGTTCATCGAAGGGCTAAAACGGATCAGTGATGCTGGTGGATCGGCAGCGGAAGCCATGGCGGCATTGGGCCTGTCCGACCAGCGATTGTTAAAAACACTGCCGGTGCTGGCGAACCGTGCCGACTTGCTGGCCACAGCCCTTAATCTTGCCAGTCGCGAGACCGAAAACGCCACGGCCCTGAACGAGGAAGCGGCGAAGGCGTTTGAGAGCCTGAACAGCCAGACGGAGCTGATGTGGAACAACATCAAATCCCTGGCCCGTTCTATCGGTGAAGATCTGGCTCCCGGTGTAACCACCGCGATCAAGGAGCTGGGAAGCCTGGCCAATCAAGCCAGTGTTGCCTATGAGCAATTGAAACTGCTGGCCCAGGGCGATTTTAATCTTGAGGGTCTCAGCCTCGGCAGCACCCGTTCCATTGTCGCGGAACGCCGTGCTGAGCTTCAGGAGATTGCCCGTGAGCTGAAAGAACTGGGCGACGTCGGGTTTTTGGACGATCCCCTTGGCTGGGGCCGCAAGGTAGCGTTGGAACGCCAACTTGAAGAAAAGACGGCCATCTATCGTCAATGGTCGACAAAGCTTGCCTGGATGCAGCGGGATATGGGCGACAAGCCAACACCAGAAACCAGCACACCCACACCTGACGGCACGGTGGAAATTGATATCAAGGCGGCTCAAGTACGATCTGACCGCATCACTAAACTTGAAAAAGACCTGCAACGGCAACTGTTCATCCTGACCCATCAGGGGGCGGACCGTATTCGGGCAGAATATGAACAATTGGCAAAAGACGTTGAGGCGCTGCTTGCCCCGGATGGCAGCAACCAGTCTCAGGTTGATGCCCTGATGGATCAGGCCGCCTCTGTTCGGGACGCCAAGCTGGCGCGGCTTGCCGCTAAAGCACAGGAAGCGGCGAACCGTATTGCCGAGGCCAATCGTAAAATTATAGACGGATTGCGCGCCGAACATGACGCGCTCGCCATGACCGATAAACAGCGCTTTATCTCACAGGCATTGCGGCGGTTATCTGCTGAAGCCACGGTTGTTGAGCAGCAGCAGGTCCGGCAATTGACCGGAACCTTGTTCGAGGAACAACAAGCCATTGAAGCCCGGAACAAAGCCGAACAGGAAGCTGCCAAGTTAAAAGAAAAAGGCCGCGCTCTTACGGAAAGTCTGCGAACGGCACAGGAAGCCTACAAAGCTGAGATGATTGATCTCAATCGCTTGCTAGATGAAGGGGGTATTGCTCAAGAGGCCTTTGCCCGTGCGTCCGAAGAGGCCTATGGCCGCATGCTCAGTGCCAGCCGGGAATGGTCGGACGGTGTCACCCGGGCGCTGCGTGACTACGCGCAAGAGGCTGGTAATGCCGCCAAGCAGTTTGAGCAGGTTACCACCCGGTCGCTGAAAGCCGGAGAAGATGCCTTCGTTCAATGGGCCCGGACCGGCAAGTTCAGCGCCGCCGACCTCTTCAACACCATCGCCGAGGAGGCCCTGCGCGCCGCCGTTCGCATGTCGGTGATCAAGCCGTTCAGCGGCTTCCTGGAAAACCTGTTCGGCTCCATTGGTGCCAATTTGTTTGGTGGCGGTTCATCCGCGCCGGTGGGGGATTTTCCGGCCCCTGGTCCGGTGATGGTGGCCCATACGGGTGGCGTCATTGGTATGGATGTTCTTGCCAGTCGTTCTGTTGATCCGGCGGTATTTGCCACCGCGCCACGGTTTCATGGCGGCGGTGTGGTTGGCGGCGAGGTTCCCATCATCGCCAGGCGCGGCGAGACCGTGTTCACGCCCGGCCAGATGCGGGCACTCGGTGCCGGCCTGGGCCAGAAACCGGAAGTTCGCGTGAATGTCCATGTTGACAACCGGGCGCCGGGAACGGAAGCCACGGTGCAAACCAGCCGGGACGGCAACGGCAACCTCGGCCTGGAAATCGTGGTTGAAAAAATCGAAGGCAAACTGGCCCGCAACATCGGGCGCGGCGACGGCCTGGCCCCGACCCTTGAGCGCCGATATGGCCTCAATCCGGCGGCGGGGAGTTATTGATGGTTGTTTCCTGGCCCACAACCCTGCCATTGCCCAGCATCGAGGGCTACGGCGTCCACCCGGGCGAGGCCATCCTGCGCACCGAGATGGAGGCGGGACCGGCCCGACAGCGCCGCCGTTACACCCAGGTGCCGAGCCGGATCGCCGTGCGCTGGACCTTCCGCCGCGACCAGTTCGCGCTGTTCGAGGCCTGGTACCGCTGGCGCGCCAGGGAAGGCGGCGCGTGGTTCGAGATCGACCTGCTGGGCGGCATCGGCTTGACCGCGCACGAAGCCCGCTTCACGCGCCAGTTCCAGGCCTCGCTGGTGCGCGGCAACCATTGGCGGGTGATCTCGGAACTGGAGATCCGCGAGCGCCCGGTGTTGAGCGAGGACGCTCTCGCCCTCGCGCTCGAGGAAGACATTGCCGGCCTGCTGGTGGCGATCGACGGCCTTGACCGGCTGGTCGATGCCCAACTGGCGGGCCCCCTCAACTGGAACTAAGTGGACAGAGCCATGAATCTGCAACAGGAACTGGAAGCGGCGGTGAGCAAAACCACGGCGGCGGCGGCCAAGCTGCACGCCATTGTCAACGGCGACGCCGGCACCGTGGTCGAGACCGAAGCCGGCGCGGTGAAGTCGCTGGCCGGCGTTGTCGGCGAGACCGCCGACGCCCTGGCGGCCCTGGCCTCACTGGCCCAGGCGGCCGAGGAGGGCGTGTTCGCCGACCGGGCGCTGTTTTCCTTCGCCTTGAACGACGAGGGCGAACTGATCGCGATCAGCGACAGGGTCGAACTCTTTCAGGTCGCGCGCTTCGAGTTGCGTGACGACGGCACGGTAATCATCAAATACGGAGAAGACCTATGAGCGTGGTTAATCTTGGCCGCATCAAGCCGCTGCATCGCGGCGATTACGACGCGGCGGCAAGTTACGGGGAACTCGATATCGTTGCCTATCAGGGCGCCGGCTATCTCTGCGTCAGCGCCACCGCCCTGCAGGGCACGCCGCCCGTCGATGGCGCCGGCGGGCTCAACGCCGGCTGGCAACTGCTGGCCGACAAGGGCGCGGTGGGCGAGGTCGGCCCACAAGGGCCCCAGGGCGGCACGGGAGCCCAGGGCGAAACCGGGGCGCAAGGACCCCAGGGTGGCGCCGGGCCCACCGGTCCACAAGGGCCGGACGGGGTTTTCAGCGGCACGTTTTCGCTCAACCCGGCGGGCGAACTGATCCTCACTTATACGGACTGATATCATGGCAACGCAAAATCTCGGCCGGGTGCGTTTTGCGCCCCAGGGCGCCTGGAACAGCGCCACGAGCTATTCCTTTTTCGATCTCGTCAGCCACCAGGGGGCGGCCTACGCCTATGTCGCCGCCACGCCTTCCGCCGGCATCCCGCCTGGCGATGTCGCCGTCTGGCAGTTGGTGGCGGCCAAGGGCGAGGCCGGGGCGAACGGGGCCGCCGGCCCGCAAGGCCCGGCCGGCGACAAGGGCGACAAGCCGGCGCACCAGTGGTCCGGGCCCTCGCTGCGCTTCGAGACCCCGACCGGGTCGTGGGGCGGTTACGTGAACCTACAGGGACCCCAGGGCGCACAGGGCTCACCGGGCTCACAGGGGCCGCAAGGCGGGCAAGGACCCACCGGGGCCACCGGGCCCCAGGGACCGCAGGGTCCCGCCGGCGGCTCCAATTGTAATTGTAATTGCGGCAACCAATGAGGCAACCCATGTTACTTGCTGTTTCCAAAGGTCTGACGGTCCCGCTGTTCGCGGCGCTGCGGGTCCAGGACACCACCGTGTCCTTCGCGCTGCATGCGCCGCTATCCGGCGATGGCGTCGACAGCTTCACCGGCGAAGCCGTCGAGCCGCCAAAACGGCTCGGGCGCTTCCGGTTCGGCGCGGCCTGGTGCCGGAGCCCCGATGGCGAGGGCGTCCTGCGCCGGGTTGATCAGATCGAGATCGATCTTGCGCGGCTGTCGACAATTATAAACCCCCGCCGCCTGGGGCCCTGCGTTAACCTCTATGTCGCCTTTGATTTTAGGCGGGGCCGGTTTCTGCCGCCCTACAACAAGCTGGCCGAGAGCTTCGCCAGCAAGGACGACGGTGCCCGCCATATCGCCGGGCGCCAGGTCAATGTCGTCGGACAAATCCTGCTGCCGTTCGCCGACGCCGCGCCTGCCGATTGCGCCGCCCGGCTCACCGTAAACCAGACCGCCGGCTTCTGGACCAGCGGCGAGGCCGATATCCTGGCCAACAGCCATCAGGCCTATGTCGACTTCGCCGCCCGGGTGTTTCCAGGACTGGATATCGAGACGTCGAGCTTGAGCGTCAAACCGGATGAGCGCGCCCTGATCGGCGTGCGGCTGCTGGCGCCCGACGGCGCCTTTCTCAAGCGCGCGGGCGTCCGTCTGTTCGCCAAAACCGCCGCCGGCTACCTGCCCAGGACCGAGGTTCGGACCGATACGTCGGGCCGCGCCCGGATCCCGTTCCTGGCTCTCGGCCTGGAGCCGGGCGACAGGGCGGATGTCGAGCTCGGCTTCAAGTGGCTTTCCAACATCGCGGCCTGCCGCGTCGAGGTCCAATCATGACCGGGCAATGGTTCCACTACCGCGATGTGCCCCCGGACAGGACCGTGCTCGAGCATATCCGGGCCCATTCCGACTGGGACCAGGCGACGGCGCGGCTCAGGGGACGTTTCGAGCCCAACCTCGGGGTCGCTATTCCCGTTCCCGTCGATGATCTGCGGCGCGAGATCGCGCGGGCCTATGGCGATCTGGGCTGGTATCGCTGGCGCTCCACGCCGGGCGGCAGCTATTCGGGGCTCGCCGTCACTCATAATCCGGAGCGTGGCGCCGGCGAACGTTACAACGGCCTGCTCGGCCATGAGCGCTACCGGGACCTCGCGACCGAGGACTATTTCGCGGTCGACCGCCAGATAGATGCCGCCTACCGGGTGCGGGGCGACTATCTCGACACGCTGGGCTTTCGCCGCCTCAACGACTTCTCGCCCTATCCGGCGCTCAGCACCCTTCTCGGCGGCTTTCGCCGCCCGATCTCGCGCTCGCGCATCGCCTCGCTGTTCGGTGTTTCGCAAGTCTCGCCGCCTGACGTCGGCTGGCATGTCGACGAACCGCCCACGACGCTCCTGCGCATCAACATCTGCATCGAAAGCGACGCCGATTACGCCCTCGAATACCAGGACGGACCGGCAATCCCGATAGCCGCCGGCGAATGTCTGGTGGTCAACACCGACGTCCAGCACCGGGTCGCGGTGCGCCATCCGAGCATCTCGACCCGCAGCCACCTGGTGATCGGCGTCCTGCCCTGGCTCGACTACGACGCCGATCAGGACGCCTGGCGCCTGAACGACTTCTACGGGCGTATCCATCCCTATGACATGGTCCGGGAGGGCCTGATCCATGCCGGTCTTTGACCTTCTCCTCGAAAAACCCGGCGGCGCCCATGTGATGCTCGCCTACGACACCGATGACTCGGTCATCTCGGGGGCAAACCTCGATTACGGCGCCTTCGGCGTGACGGCGGCGCCCCGCGCGTGGCGGGCCGTGCAAGCGCTCTCGCCCGGCAACCCGGGCCGCAAGAGCGCCGCCGCCCGGGTCATCAAGGTGTCTCTCGGGCTCGCCTGCAACCGCGCCTGCGGCTATTGCAACCAGGGCGGCGAACGGGCCCGCGCCGGCGCCAGCCGGCTCGCCGACGCCCAGGCGTTCGTGGCCGGCCTGGCCGGCTGGTGGGACGGCGGCGAGGACGGCCGTGGCGGTGGCACGCGCTTCGAGTTCTGGGGCGGCGAGCCGCTGCTTTACTGGAACAAGCTCGCATACCTCGCCGAGGCGATCCGGCGGCGCTGGCCGGAGGCCTGTTTTCTGATCATCACCAACGGCGATCTTCTGGACGCTGAAAAGGTCGCCTGGCTCGACCGCATGGGTTTCGCCGTCGGCCTGTCCCACGACGGGCCCGGCCAGCACCTGCGCGGCGGCGATCCCCTGGACGATCCGGCGCGGCGAAAGATCATAGTGAACCTGATGGAGCGGCTGGCGCCCGGCGGGCGGTTTTCCTTCAACTGCGTTCTGACCGCCCGGCATTACAGCCTGGCCGCCGCCGAACGCTGGATCGCCGGCAAGCTCGGACTGGACAGCGTGCCCATGGCGACCGAGGGCCTGATGCTGCCCTATGACGCCGCCGGCCTGATGCTGTCGCCAAAGGGCGATGAGCACGGCGTTATCCACAACTCGCTCTTGCGTGAGCTGATCGACGGTCGCGCCTACCGGAACGTCTCGGTCTGGAAAGCCACCAGGGCCTTTGTCCAGAGCCTGGCCGACCGGCGCCCGGTAACGGCGCTTGGCCAGCGTTGCGGCATGGACCGGCCGGAACACATCGCGCTCGATCTCAAGGGCCGGGTCTTCACCTGCCAGAACACCGGCGCGCTCGATCACCACATCGGCGACGTGGCGGCGGTCGGGGACATTCGTCTCAGGCGCGCCCGCCATCACAGCCTGCGCCCCGCGTGCCGGACCTGTCCCGTGGTGCAGCTGTGCCAGGGGGCGTGCATGTTCCTCGACGGCGCGCTGTTCCGCCAGGCTTGCGACAACAGCTTCACCTACCATTCCGCCCTGCTGGCCGGCGCCCTCTACCACATCACCGGCGGCGGCGTTCTGAAGGAGATCACCAGCCGGGACGGCGTTGCCATCCGGGCTCGCCCGGCAGCCGCGAAAGAGGTGGCCTGAACCATGCCTGATCCCGCACTATCGGCGGCCATCAAGGAGGCCTACGCGGCGGCGCCCTCCGACGTGGTGATCCTGCATACGCTGGAACTGCGGCATCCGGCCTTTGTTGATAATGATGGCCTTGTGACCGCCATCCGGGTGGTGCGCGATCATATAGACCTGACGGCGCGGCTGGAACCGGGCGCGCCGCTGGATGGCGGGGCCATGGTGACGTTTGTGGCCCTGGCCTTCGATCTCTCCCTGCCACCCATCGACACCGCCCCGGTGCCGGAGATCACGGTGACGCTGGATAACGTGTCGCGCGAGATCGTCCGCCACCTGGACGCGGCGGTGGCAACGCAAGATCGGATCGAGATGACCTACCGACCATATCTTTCGACAGACAAAGAAGGGCCTCAGATGGATCCACCGATCACCCTTGGTTTAACCGAGGTGGAGGCCAATGCCCTGCAGGTCACGGGACGGGCGCGCATGCTCGATATCGGCAACAAGGCATTTCCATCAGAAACCTACACAGCAACGCGGTTTCCGGGATTGGCGAGATAAACCATGCATTGGGCAGAACACTACATCGGCATTCCTTGGTCGGCGACTGGAGAAGGACCTGACAACTTTCATTGTTGGGCTTTTGTCCGTCATATTCAGAAGCAGAATTTTGGCCGTGATCTTCCCGGCATTCCAAACCCAGAAGACGTTCTCGCAATTGCGCGGGGGTTTAGGGATCATCCCGAACGTCAACGCTGGGAATTGGTAAACGCTCCAAATGACGGCGACTGCGTTCTCATGCGCCAGGCCCGCTATCCCATTCATGTCGGTGTTTGGCTTGAGGTTGATAATGGCGGCGTCCTTCACTGCTCTCAGGAAGCCGGTGTGGCGTTCCAGACCTTAAATTCTCTGGCTTTGAACGGCTGGAGCGTCGAAGGCTTTTACAAGTACATCGAAAACCAATTAACTAGCTGAAATAAAAGAAAATAATATCATATGAGCTTGCTATAAAACGAGTTTGGAGCGCTCATGATTGTATCTTCTCTATCTTCATTAAGAGGCAAAAAATGAAGGAAATTTTGTATAACGCAATAATTGAAGACGTTAGAAGCGATAGATGCAGTGACGATGAAATATGCGCCCTAATACTTAGGTTTGAAATGGCCGTTCAGTCCATCGCACCAACCCTTGCGAAAAAGGCTTGGTTTGATGCGACAGCAAAACATCCAAATGATGAGAAACTTGCTCATAGGTTTTCTCTGGTCCTTGAGCGTGAAACAAATTATCCCAATGAAAAATGGGTTGGTAGGTTTGTTTACGGAAACAAAAAACTGAAAATTATAGGATCCATGGAAGCAATTAATCCACCGCTTCATCCGGAGACCATTCATCAAGATTAATTTCTTTGATCCGCGCCCTGAAGGTTTTGTCGAGGAGTTCTAACTTATTTTTAAGCCACTCATGCTGGGACGAACGATCAGCTTCATTGGAAGGGTCACATTGGCGATACAAGACAATTCTAGAGGCGATTTTGTCTGGAAGCTCTTTCCAGATCATGGGTTCGCCTACTTCAGCTTCTATTTGGTCTTTATCATTCTGCAACAAGTGAAAAAAAGCCTTGGAAGAATCTTCCGCAAACATACAGATTTCTGCTCCGATACGATTCTCTTTTGTGTTTAATAGGGCCGTCATTTTGACGCCGCTTCGGCCAATACTGAAATTGTACCAATGTTGTGCTCGTGGCTCTTGGGGCCGCAGATTTGATGAAGTTTCTCCAAGATAAGCGGAGAGATCTCTCCAATATTGGAGCTGCATTATTTTGGTATCTGTCATTGGTTGTTCGCTGAGCCTTTGGGCAGCGGACGATATGGATTTACTCCAATTGTTAGGCTTGGACACAATGTTGAATTTTGGAGCAGGGATTGAATCGTCTATGCGCCAAAGTTCGACTTCAAGCCCGAAAAAATGAAATCCGTCACCCGTTATTTTATTTAGCCAGTCGAGCGAGGCGCGGTGTTCTTCAGTAAATTTGGCGGCGACCCAAACGATTGTCACTGCCTGCAGACCCGCTGCGTAGGTCATGAGTTGGCCAAGGTGTCTGTGGTCTGTCTTTTCAATTTGGTTCTCAATAAGAACCCAAGAGTCATCGGCGGTGTTCCTACACAAGATGTCAGCCCGGAACGGGCCAACTTCTTTTTCTTGGGCTTCTACTTCGAGCTCCATACCAATTGCGTCGGATAATATCTCCATGTGCTGATCTTGAGCCAGCCATGGTGTGAAGTCGCGGTCTTCTGTTTCCCAGATGTCCCGGAGTTCAACGCGTTCAAATCTACCTAATTTCAATTAACTCACCCCCAAATAAATTTAATCAATCCTATCAGAGAGATTGTGTTTTCGATAGAGGAAGAAGACCGCCCATGTTGGCTAGTGTCCTAATGGTAAACAATCCGTTCTATCCTGATAGGGGGCGGGAAGTATTTTCGGTTACAAAAGTATGCACTTTGCGAAGTTGGCTCGACACTCGGTCAATATCAGAATTCGATTGCCCGACCATATGTCTGCATAACGGCGAGGCTGTATTGCGCACCAAGTGGCATTCGACTGTTGTTCAAGACGGAGACATTGTTGCATTTATTGCTCTGCCTCACGGCGGCGGTGGCGGAGGTGGCGGCAAAAATCCACTTAAGACGGTTCTCTCCATCGCCTTGATGGTGGCCGCACCCGCCTTGGGTGGAGCCCTTGCCGGATCTATGGGGCTGACCGGTAGCCTGTTTGCCGGAACCGCCTTTGAGGTTGGTTTTGGCACGATCATGGGCGGCGTGGTTGCGTTGGCAGGTTCAGCCCTGATCAATGCGGTGATCCCATCGCCGAGACCATCCGTGCCGAGCTTGAACTTCAGTGCCGTTGGATCGTCGCCCGCACCAAGCCCGACCTATTCTCTGTCGGCGCAAGGTAACGAAGCCCGTTTGGGGCAGCCTATCCCTGTGTTGTATGGGCGGCATCTGATCTATCCCGATCTTGCGACCCAGCCTTACCAGGAGTTTGTGAACAACGAACAATACCTGTTTCAGCTCCATGTGATTGGTCAGGGTGAATACGATCTGGAGCAGGTCCGCATCGAGGACACGCCGATTTCATCGTTTGAAGAAGTGCAAACTGAGGTCGTTGCCCCCGGTGGCAGCGTCACTTTGTTTGAAACCGACGTGGTCACGGCACCTGAAGTGGCCGGACAGGAATTGCTAAGTGCTGTCGATGGCGGTGCCTGGATTGGTCCCTTTACCGCAAACCCGGCAGAAACCATGGTCAGCCATCTCGGCATCGATGTGGTGTTCCCGCGTGGCCTTTATTACGCCAATGACGCAGGTGGCTTGGAAACCCGCACCATCCAATGGCAGGTGCAAGCACGCGCCATTGATGATCAAGGTGTCGCTATTGGTTCTTGGATCCCCCTTGGATCGGAGACCTATTCAGATGCGACCAACACAGCTCAGCGGCAAAGTTATAAATACGCCGTTACGCCGGGGCGTTATGAAGTGCAATTGCAACGTCTCGACACCAAGGATGCATCGTCCCGCGCCGGTCATGAAATCCGCTGGGGTGGGCTTCGCTCTTATCTGGATGGCACACCTGACTTTGGTGACTTGACGATTTTGGCCGTAAAAATGCGGGCGACGGACAACCTGTCACAACGATCCGCTCGCATGATCAACTGCATCGTGACGCGCAAATTGCCAATTTGGGAACCAGCGACAGGTTGGAGTGCACCCGTTCCGACCCGGTCCATCGCATGGGCTTTTGCCGATGCGTGTCGCGCCCAGTATGGCGCAAAGCTGGCCGATAGTCGGATTGATTTAAATGCGCTCCACACCCTGGATCAAATTTGGTCAGGTCGAGGAGATGAGTTTAACGGCATCTTTGATAGTTCCATGACCGTGTGGGAGGCTTTAACGCGGATATCGCGCTGTGGTCGGGCGGTGCCCGTGCTTCAAGGCGGCGTTGTTCGCCTCTACCGGGATGCGGCGCAGACCCTGCCAGTGGCCATGTTTGGGCCGCGCAATATCGTCAAAGGATCGTTCAAGATCCAATACGTTATGCCTGGTGAGGAAACGGCGGATGCGGTGACAGTTACGTTCTTTAATTCCCGCACATGGAAACCTGATGAGGTCACCAGCAGCCTGGCCGACAGTGCGGCAGAGCAACCGGCGAAGGTCGCGTTGTTCGGTTGCACCGACGCTGCGCAGGCTAAGCGAGAAGGCCTCTATATGGCTGCCGACAATCGGTATCGGCGGAAGCTGGTGTCCTGGTCAACGGAACTCGAAGGCATGATCCCGACCTATGGGGATCTGGTTGCCATCACCCATGACATGCCCCATTGGGGACAAGGCGGTGAAGTGGTGGCCTGGGACGATCAGGCACAGGTTTTGACCGTTTCTGAGCCGCTGACCTGGGAGACCGCCGCGGGGCATTATATAGCACTTCGCCGCCGCGATGGTTCGCTGGCGGGACCATTTTTGGCCGAGGCCGTCGAAGACGATGACCGCCTCGTTCATGTCTTGGAGCCATTAGACTTTACGCCATACACGGACACGTCTGAAGAGCGCACCCATTTTGCCTTTGGCGCGGGTGATGCTTGGGGTGCGAAAGCCCGTGTCATCGCCGTAAAACCCCGTGGCGAAAATGTTGAAATCACCGCCGTCGCTGAAGACGCCCGTGTCCATCAGGCAGACCTCGCCGCATAAGCCAACTTATAAAATCAAGGAACCAGAAAAATGAACCGACCTTCCCTGGAGGACGGGCATGTCCGCATGCCTGAAGATGAGTTTGAAGAACTCATGGAATTAGCCGCTGAGCGCGGGGCTAAACGAGCCCTTGCCACCGTTGGTTTGATTGATGAACACGCCGCCAATGACATCCGAGACCTCCGCTCCCTGTTGGGTGCGTTTCGGATGGCCAAGCACACCGCCTGGTCGACCGTCATCAGGCTGATCACGACGGGATTGCTCATTGCCCTCATGGCAGGCGTTGCCATTAAGCTCAAGTTGTTCGGGGGGATTCAGTGAAGCCCGCATTTTCTGAAAAATCCCTCGCCAAGCTTGCCACCTGTGACCCGCTCTTGCAGCGGGTTTTTCATGAGGTAATTCAAAACTTCGACTGCACCATTCTGGAAGGACATCGGGATAAAGACCGTCAGAACCAGATGGTGGCCGATGGCAAAAGTCAGGTGTATTGGCCGAATGGCAAGCACAACACGGTACCGTCATGCGCAGTCGATGTGACCCCTTATCCTATTCAATGGGATGACCGGGAGCGCCAGACCCTGTTTGCCGGATACGTCTTAGCAACCGCCAAGGCCATGGGCGTCAATCTTCGCTGGGGTGGTGATTGGGACCGGGACACCGAGGTCCGTGATAATTCATTCGACGATTTGGTTCATTTTGAGATTGCGGAATAAGTCATGCTGGAAAAAATATTCGGATCGATTGTCGGGGGTGGTGTGGTGACTGCCGCCGAGGACGTTGCCAACATCATCGACCGGTTTGTTGAGACCGACGATGAAAAGCAGGCTGCTGAAATCATCAAGGCAAAGCTTATGATGACACCGAGCCTAGCTCAAATCGAACTCAACAAGATCGAGGCTGGACATAGAAGCATTTTTGTTGCGGGGTGGAGGCCGTTTATCGGCTGGGTTTGCGGGTTTGCGCTGCTCTGGCACTTCATCCTGTTTGATCTTTTGAACTGGATTACAGTGAACTTCTTCCCCCACGTGACAGCGCTATCTGAACTGACTGGAACCGAAACCCTGGTCACCATTTTGCTGTCGCTGCTTGGCCTTGGGGCCATGCGGACGGTGGAGAAGTTCGGGGGAAGGGCTAGGTGAGAAGGCTGCCTGAGATGAACGTCAAATATTATTGAGGATCCGCTTCAGTCAGCAGTCTCTAGTAAGCGCAAGACGTCTTTGCTAGAGCCTCGGACCAAGGCATCACGCATATTGCGCGGAGGTAAGCCGAGATCGTTCCTGATATTTGAGTTTATTTGGAGACGGGCCAAGGCGAAGTGAATCTTACCTGCCTCTTCGGTACCAGTTCTATCTGTGATCAGCCATATTTGCTGTATGTATGACACCCATTGTAGATCGAGTAAGTCTATAACGAGATCGCGTTGATCCTGTTCAAACTGATCAACGTATTTCTGAACGTTGTTGACGTATTCTGCTTCTCTCTCACCGAGAAATCCGTATGGAAACTGCTGGGTGAAATCATCAATATTTATGTCCATTTTTACTTGTCTCCGATATTTTATCACCCTTATCTCTGAAATATATCCACCTTGGTCTCGAGGCATTTCCTTAACAAGAGATCGTTTGACCCAATCCCGAACCAACTGTCGGGCTTTTGGTAAAAATCCAACCCTCGCCCGATTTTAACCGTCCAGCCATTATCAATTCTGATTTCACGGTCGTGCATGTGCTCGTTGATCTGAATATCGAGTTCTATATCAACGTCTAATAGACTTTGTTTCAATTCACTAAGTCTCTCAGAAAGTGCCTGAACGTCCGTGTCGTTATCATAACTGGTAATTAGAACAATTTTTCTAACGGTTGGGGTTTTGATAACGGCCTCGCAGAACCGAACAAAATTGTGCACCTGATGCGTTGCCCTAATATATGGATCTTCAATTTCGACAGCTTTAGCCCCGTTTAAATAGGGTGCGATGAGGCTTTCGTAACTGTGGCCCGTATCGCCATAATAAATTGTGAAATGTTGCTCACTGGGCAGAGGTTCAGCCTTCGTTGTTATTTCAACATCTTTTACCTCGGTGACTGCCACGGGCGCGGCTTCCGCCGGGACAGTAATAACTGCATCGGGGATTTCAGATGTTTCGCCGTTCTCGTGTATATCGCGTCGTGTTGGCTCTTGAGTGGCTAGGGCTGTTTTAGATTCCGGGCAGAAAACAACAACTTCACTTCCGTCCTTGTCAAAGAATGAGAGGTTGATTTTAGAGAACTCGTCATCAGACTTTCTTTTGTTCATTTGCTCTTTGATACGTCTGCGACTTTCAACTGCATAACTGACATATTCATCGAACTCTTCGTCTGTTGGTTTATTGCCAGGATGTAAAATTTTCAGCAAGGCGGACACTGTCTTCTTGATCCCTTTTTCGTCACGCCCTTCCACGGCTTTTCCTAGGCGAATTCTCTTGCTGACCTCCTCGTATCGATTGGTGTGTTTCAGCTGATAATGAAAAGCCTCAGCTAAGTAGTCGGTGATAAAGCCATAGTTCGATGTAAGAAAATCACTGCTGTTTTTTGGCATCTCCCATCCTGGTAGATAAGACGCAAAGCGATCCATGACTGCCAGATCAAATTCCTTCGGTAACCTGATGTCATTTCACAAGGAATGTAAGGTGTTTTTGGAGCTATTAGAGTAGCACTTTGTTGCCTTAAGCGTTCAAGATGGATCTCTGAACAAAATGAAAAAAATATTCAGCAGAGAAAAGAATCATGAGCCGCTCCTTCATGTTGAGCGAAGTGGAATAGACGCCCTTGCGGATGTTGGTCAGAACACATCGATCACTCGTATCAATGAGAAACTCAGTGCATTTGATACTTGGAGTACAGATGACATTGAAAAACGCCAGATGATGTTAATCAACCTCGCACACGAAATTTGGCAGACAACAGCTATTGAAGGCTAAATCAACACTTTAAGGCCGTAAAACAAATATCTTGAGGGGCCTTATGAAGGTTTGCATAAAAAGCTCGACTTTTTGCTATTCGACATATATGTTCCCTTACAGGGATCAGACAGCAGCGCTCCCTATCTGGGACCATACAATAGAGATTAGTAATGAGAGTTATCTCGCGCAAAGCCCTTAAAGAGTTTGCGGGTCGTTTTCCAGATGCGGAGGGCCAGCTAGATGCATGGTATCACGAAACCAAAAAGGCGGACTGGAGAACACCTGTAGATATTAAGGCCAAGTATAAGAGCGCGAGCATACTAAAAAACAGTAGGGCTGTGTTCAATATCTGCGGGAATAAATACCGGATCATCGTAAAAATTAGCTACGAAAACGGAATATTACTGATTCGATTTGTTGGTACGCATAGTGAATACGACAAGATTAATGCGGAGGAAGTGTGATGGCTGAAAAAATTCGTCCAATTAGGAGCGAGGAAGATTATCAAGGTGCTCTTGCGCGTATCGAAATTCTAATGGATGCGTTGCCTGGTACTGATGAGGCTGATGAACTTGAGGTTCTTGCGACGCTTATTGAACTTTATGAAGATGTGAACTTTCCTATCAACCTTCCAGACCCAGTCACAGCAATCAAATTCAGAATGGAGCAGGAAGGGTTAAATCAAAGTGATCTCGCGCCTATTTTTGGGAGTCGCGCGAAGGTGTCAGAGGTGCTCGCGGGGAAGCGAGCTCTCACGCTTAAAATGATTCGGGCACTGAACGAGCACTTGGGCATTCCAGCTACAGTTTTAATTCAACAAAATGGCGTAGGAATTCCGGAAAAAATCCAAGGCGTTGAGTGGGATAAATTCCCGCTTCTGGACATGGCAAAGCTCGGCTGGGTAAAGCGGTCAAACAATCTAAAAGATCGAGCAGAAGAAGTTATGCGTGATCTAATTGACCGTGCCGGAGGACTCGGTGCCTTGCCTCAAGCCATGTACCGAAAAACTACCACTGGGAGACGAAATGCAAAGACTAATCCCTATGCTCTTCAAGCCTGGTGCCTTCAGGTGCTTGCGAATGCGCGAAGTGTTGACCTAGGTAGTACATATAAGGATGGCACTGTTACGGTTGAATTTCTGCGAGAATTAGCAAAACTCAGCGTGTTTCAGGAAGGGCCAAAATTAGCTAAAGAATTCTTGATGCAACATGGCATTGCCCTTGTAGTACAACGTCATCTACCAAAAACTTACCTTGATGGGGCCGCAATGCGCACGATTGAGGGAGTTCCCGTTATAGGGATGACACTTCGCTTTGATCGAATAGACAACTTCTGGTTCTGCCTGCTTCACGAGCTCTCTCATGTTGGGCGTCATATGACAGGGAATGGGGACGAGCTCTTTGTGGATGATCTAAGTCTTCGAGACCGTGATCACATAGACGACGATGAAAAAGAAGCTGAAGCAGATGAGTGGGCCCAAGAAGCTCTCATTCCTTCAGAATTATGGGAAGAACATCTTGCCCAAAAACAACCAACAGGAAAAAGAGTGAGCTCTCTTGCTAAGCAAGCTGGGGTTCACCCCGCCATTGTGGCTGGACGTGTCCGCCACGAAAATCACAATTTTAGACTTTTGTCACAGTTTGTGGGAACCGATGAGGTGCGAAAACAGTTCTTTGAGAAAGTCGTCTAACGACAAAGGTGTACGCTCCTTCCACCCGTCTCGATGAGAAACTCTATGCGTTCGACACTTGGGGTAAGATGACATTCTTATCGCGCATTATAACGCCTACGGCCCGAACAAAGCGCTTCTAATGAAATGTATTGAAACCCATGCCTAACGAAAAAATTCAATTTATTATCGATAATTTGCAAGAGAACCTTGAGGTTGAAGTTAAAAATTGGCTGGGTGGACTTGCGGAAAATTCAGATAAAGCCCTACTCGCCAAAGAGATAATAGCCTTGGGGAATAATGGTGGCGGATATATTTTCATTGGATTTGATGAATTGGAGGATGGATTTTCAGAATCCGCCCAAGAAAATGATGAATTGAAAGCATATACCCAAGACATCTTGGCAGGCATAGTTCACAAATATGTAACTCCGGCATGTCAGTGCCATCTAGAGTTTGCATCTCCAACAGGTTCTGAACAAATTCATCCAGTAATAATTGTCCCCGGAAACCACAGAACTCCGCTGTTTGCTGCAAGGGGCGGGCCTGACAATGAATTAGAAGCAGCTAAGGTGTATGTCAGGCGGCCAGGAGGGTTTAGTGAACCCGCGAGAACACAAGATGACTGGGAAAAATTAATAGAACGAATTGTTAAAGCGAGACAAACTGAGATGCTTTCAGCATTTCGTGAAATATTGGACCCTTCTTCACGCATCATTGAAAGCGATACCTCAACAATTGAGGATTGGCACATTGAAAATTATGGGCTGTGGAATGAAATTGTAGAAGAATTTGATGATGATGATCCGCGAAAACTACAGTCAGGACATTGGTCGGTTTCTTTCTCTCTCACGCCCTTCAGTGCAGAAACCTTAGCAGCATTAAACTCAGCACTTGATAGGGAAATGCCCAAGCGTTCTGGGTGGCCCCCATTCACGTACTTACATCGTCCTCCTGTAAAGCCAGTAGCTCAAGGGGACAAAATATTCGCCTATCTAGGTGAAATGGAGGATAACGAAAGACCTGAGGATCGTGCGGATCACTGTGATTTTTGGCGAATTTCCCGAGATGGGAAAGGTTTTATGCTAAGGCCTATGCAAGAAGATCGAGCTGGTTATCCAGGAGAAATTTACCCTAGACCAATAGGCCCTTTCTTTGATTGGACGATTTCAATATATCGTATCACTGAGATCTTTCTTTATATGAAGGCTTTGGCTGAGAGGTTTAGTGAGCCTGACGGGACATTCCAACTTCTGATCAATTTTCAGAATACAAATGGTCGCAAGCTCGAGCATAGTGATCGACGGTATACTCTAAATACTGGACAAATGTGTCATGCCAATTTTTTAGAATCAGGAATTGAAGGCCATATTTCTGATATAGACCCAAACCTTGTGGAGCTTGTCTGGTCTGCCTTGGCACCTATTTATGAGCAATTTGATTTTCAAGAATTACCCAAAGTTCTTGTCGCCAATATTGTGGAAAGTGTATTGAATTATCCACGTTAAAATTATGCAAAGGTTGGATATTCAGAGCTACGCTTGAATACTCTTTAATATGAGGAGACGGTTCAAATCGAGGTTCTCTCCCTCCGCCATTTTTCCAGGTTAATATATTGATATTATTGAATATTATTTTTATAACTTGCTCTAAACCCATATTATAACCCATAAGATTATCGGTGTTTGATTGCTTCAACAGTTCCAAGCTGGGTAAGTCTCCATTTTAACTTTTTGCCAGTGATGTTCCTCTCCCTACATCGTTTGTAAGGACGATCAGTAATTCGTAATCAGTAGGTCGGAGGTTCAATTCCCCCCTGCGGCACCATTTTTTCTCAATAAAAACAACAACATACTAATATATTATGCAAGTTGATCGGCGGGCCCTCGATTAATGTAAGCATAATGTAAGCAATGCGGTTGGGCAATCATCTTCGTGTGACTTTGTCGCTCTGGCTTGGTCTTTTCCGGTCAGCCAGCGGTAAGTTTTTTAGTTGTCACATAGAAACTGCTACAAGGCATCGACCATTGCGATGCCCCTCAGAGACCGCAGGGAGTCCATACAGAATCGTTAGCCGTAAATGGCCGCTGCCCTGCCAGAAGAACGCTCACAGTTCTGTAGGGGCCTTTGAGGGGACATGAAGAATCATTGTGCTTAGCACTTGGATCAACCGAGCAACGGGGCGCACATGATGTCCGCTGTATGGTGCTAACCGGACGTGATCTGGCGTATCTGAAAACTTCTGCTTATGACCCAGATCGGACATCAATGTTCGATATTGAGCAGATCGAGGATTTTTCATTAAATTGATTTAGTCAGGGCAACCGGTTCACTGAGTCTCGGTCGTCGCCCAGAGGTTGTTCGAGGGGAAGTTTGTACAGATCGTTATGAGATCCCATCGATGAAAATGACAAATTCCCTGCCACAGGTCTATTCGACAGAGTTAAGCAACTAGGGCGATACCGGTGTCAACGGAATCGCTTCTGCTTGTGTATCTGGCACCCACCGTGGGTTAAAAGAAACGCTACGTTTCCGTCAAAGCCTGAAACGCTCTAGTTACATTGCCACAGATTTTCCTTATCCGCAGGTGCACATTTCATCAGTCCTCCGATCTGGTCCGTGAGGTCTTGTTGACCGATTGCCTGCATCATCTTGCGGGCATTGTCGTCGCTGGGCGACTGGATCAATGTAGCCGCCTGGGGGACTGCTTGCAGGACTGCCTTGGCGTCGGCGGCCCGTTTGGTTTGCGCCGCCTTGTATTTTGCGTCTTCGGTTTTGGCTGCCGCTTCGGTAGCGGAAACCAGTTTTGCGGCCTGACCGGCAACGAACAATCTTGACAATTCAGCCCGGCTTCGTTTATCCCGCCAATGACGCATCTTGCCCTGGCTGAACATGACGATTTCAAACGACGGGTTGATCGGGTGTCCGGCCTCCAACATTTTGGCAAAGGCATCGCCGCTGATTTCCGAGCGGGCCAGACCGTGGCACTTCATGCATTTTGCGGCGGCTTCAAAGTTCATTGAATTCCAGATCAGACCGGTGGCGGCTGAATCAGCAATGCGTTTGGCCTTGTGATCGCTGGTTTCGGCTTCGCGCTTGACGTTCTTGCCGCCATAGTCGGAGTGGATGGGTTCCCAGACAGAGGACGCGCCATGGCAACTTTCGCAAGCCGGGCCAAATTTCACCTTGGGCTTGTCTTCAGCCTTTTTTTGCGTCGTCGCATAGTGACATACGGTACAGCTCTTGTTCCGCTTCATGTTCTTTTTGCCACCGACGGCTTTTGTGATTTTCTTCGCATCCTTGTTTTTATGCGCCGATCGGTATGAGGAAAAGTGCTTCGTTCCCTCCCAGGCCTTGTATTCGTCCTTATGGCATTCCTCACAGGACTTGGTGCCCTGGAAATAAGGCTCGGCGAATGCCGTGGGCGCACTTGCAAACGCCACAAAAGCAACCGCAAACAGAATTACAAAACGTCTGATGGATGAAACAGACATGACCCCTCCCTAAACCATTATTTCGCCCGCCTGCTTGATGGGAACTGATCACCGTGAGGCGTGTTGTCTTACCCTTGTCAGCTTCAGGTGACAGACCAAAGCACCATCAAGTGTAGCGCTGGTCCGGCAATATGGTCAACGAGGCAAAGTCCTAAAAGACGATATTCAATTTGGTCCTGATGCCGTAGGCGTTGTCAGTTGATTCCTGGTCAACGGCGTATCCGCCGACTTCGAAAAACACGTGCTGGCCAAGTGCCTGTGAATAGCGGACCGCAGCGCCGAAGCGATCAACTCCGCCAGCCGAATTATCGGACTTGCCGCCGAGTTCCAAAATCAGGTTGCGACGCAGAGCATCCGAGAAAAACATCTGATAGCCGACCGATCCGCCCCAGGCCTTGTTGGAGAAATTGTTGATCGGTGCGCCGGCCAGCCCGTTGCCGGCAAACAATAGTCCGACAATGCTCAACGGACCTCCGGTGCCCATCATGCGCGAGGCCGTGGCATAATTGTTAATTCCGCCGAAGGCATTTATGTAGACGATATCGTCTGTCTTTTTCGGGGCAAAGGAAAAACTGGTATAGAGCAAGGAACCATCCGTTGCCGCCGCGGTTTCAGCACCCCCCGGCGTGGACGAATTGGCGACGCGGATCGTCGTATCGACATCATGTTCCAGAATTATGAAGGGGTGGATAAAGCTGGCCCCGACATTGAATTGATCGCCACCCGCCGTATCACTGTCGACATAGGCCAGGTCGAGTTCATAAGTCGCATGCCCGGCCTCGACAGCAGAGAAAATGGCGTAAAGTTCAGCCTCGTTATCGTCCATGTTATTGCTGCGGTGTACATTGTTGACGCCGACAAATCCGCCAATGCGGGCGAAGTTGGTACCGGTGAACGGGATAGTACTTCTGGTGATTGCAATAGAATCCATGGAATCGTTGATTAGTATGCCGCCTTGGCTAACCACGCCCTGACGGCCGAAGGAAATTTGATAATCCAGCGGACGCCGTCCATCCCAATCAAGCCTGGGGAACATTTCCGATAGCTCACCTTCAAAAAAGGCGGCTGTCAGACGCGCGCCTGTTTCTCCGTGCCAATCAGATGTCGGTTCAAAGGTATATCGTGTCTTTGAGCCGGTTCTCCTCGTCAGCGGCGAAACACCCAGCAATATTCGCTCGGTGCCGCTGAGGGTCAAATTGGCGAACAGGTTCAGTGTCGTCACCCATTCCGTGGTACTTTCAGTACCGGTATCCGAATGCTCCAGACCGGTGCTGAGATTGCCGTAAACAATCAGGCCGGGGGAGACAACCATACCGGTGGGCAATTCAAACTCATGCTCATACGGCCCCTCGTTAACGTAGTCCTGCCAGAACTCAATCAACGGCACAGGCCGGGGGGGCAGATCCTGTTGCTCTTTCAGCCCCTTGACCTTGTCAGAGTACCGCGAAGGGCTGTTTTCAAGTTTTTCAGTATCGGATTTATTATCCGCAGCGAGGGATTCGTTGGCAAAACCAGCACCGAAAGCAATCAGGGAAGCTGCACCAATGAAGATCAGATTTTTCAACATGTCGGCCACCCTAATTTTCTATTTTTACAGTTTCCGTGGTTTCCCACAGCGGAATACTGAGATCGACAATGCGCTTCGCCAACTCCCGCGTAGAGAGATTATAGTCAAAGCCGACATCTTCATTAACATGAACAAAGTATGCCGGTAGCTGCTGGGCTATCAGCTTCATGTTTACCGAGTAGGTCTCACCCGCCTTCAGCAAATTCGAATCTACCGAATATTTTGCCCAGCGATGACCGCCGGGTTCAATGCTGTTTTTCAACGACCGGGCTGATTCAGGACGCATGTGAATGGCCGTCGGCATCGTCGGGGGACGAATAAATGGCCGCGTTGTCGCCGAGAACGGGACGGCTCGAAGCTGGGTGCGCTCACCTCCCCAGAAGGTTCTGGTCATGAAATGGCTCATTAAATTGAACAGCTGCTTGTCGTACTTCACCTCGCCATTGCGGACGTAGCGGGAATATCGCTCTCGCAAATCGCCGTTCGGGTCCCGGTCGCCTGACTTGAAGACAACATTGCCCTGACTGTCCGTTACGGTGATCTGGAAAAATATCATGCGCTCGTGGATGAAGCCTGATGGCGCATTGTGCCCCAGTACTGCATTTCTGAGTTTGATTCGAAAATTAATGCCACTGCTCATGCCGGCTGAATCAACAACCACCTTGTCGACCTTATAACCCGCCTTCATCAAGGTTTCGCGCTGACCCTTGGCCCAACCCAGAAGTTCGAACTGTTCGTTCAAAATTTCCCTTGCTTCATAACGCAAATCCTGATCCTGCCAGAACTTCGGGAACTTGTAGTCATCGGCGACTTCGTCTTCGAAGTCGTCCGTGCCCCAGCCTTTTTTGTGGTCAAACTCCAACCACTGTTCGTAGGTCGCCAGGGTGACGGCATCGGGGTTGTGCGGGAAAATGCCGGGGTGCAGAACCGAAAAATCGGGACCGGCGAAATAGTGGTTGGAACGACGCCGGGCTGCGGTTTCGATTTTACCAATAACGGCTGCCGGTGCGATGTCAAAACCCTTGTTCTCTCCAGGGACCTTGCCCATGTGGCAGTCCTGACAGGTAACGCCATCACGGGCAGACTGCGACGTGCGATACTCATCAAAGGTTTCCTCGTTGTGAACGCCAGTGGGCAGTCGAGAGGAATGGCAGTTGGCGCAGAGAATCGAGGCCCTGAGTATGGGAAATTCTGCCACCTTGCCATGGATCTTGCGACCCTTTTTGCCAGGCTCGGTGACCAAAGCCAGTCGAGTATCCTTCTCGGCCTCGGCCTGAATCTTGTTGTTGGTGGGGCCGAAGATGGGGGCAAAAATATCGCCCTGTGTGATTTTTGCCCGGGCGCTGCGCTTGCCGTAGCGTTTATCAAAGCGATGGCAGACCACACAGGTGATCCCTTCAACCACCGGACCCAGGAAATCCTCACCCGCCCGGGCAAACTGGGCCCGCTTCAGGTTGGAAATCTGCATCAACTTCAGAACAGCCGACAACGGCGCATGGCAACGTGAACAAGTATCAGCAGAGGTGCCGTTGGTTTTGTTCAGGATCGAGTTTTCAACGGAGACAAAAATCGGGCTCAGGTTGCTGTAGGCATGGCTGGAGGCAGACCATTGTCGAAATTGTACCGGATGACAGGATTTGCATTCGAAGGCCGAAGGGAACTGTTTGTTGCGAAACAGCTCCTCATGATTTCCAGCTTTGCTTTGTTGCGCCTGTGCCGACTCAACAAGGGCTTCGCAGCTGATGAATATAATTGCCACCGACAGTGCGATCGCAAACCGTGATATTTGTTGCCAGACCATCGAAATCTCTCCAAATTCGCGGAAGGGTGCAAAAACCAAAGACCACTTTTCACTAGATGAAGATTCAGATTTTCTAAAAATCTTGCTCTCTACTTCAGTATAGTATCAAATAAACCCTAATTCCAAGAGGGATATTTCCCCGGCAGTGCCGATTTGAGTAAAACCATTTGAGCTTGACTTTCATCTGTGGATTGTCGGCCCGTTGACCTGGGTCCAGACAGGAAGGAGTGGGTTTGAGGGAGCTGGGAGATAACTCAGAGGCTGTTGCCCATTTGACCAGACCGCAGCGTTGGGATTCGCCGTTTGATCCGGAGATGACGGACGGCGATGTTTCCACCTTGCTTGAGCGCCCCGAGATCGCATCGATCGACGCAACCGCCTTTCCCGGCCACACGCCGCTTGAAGGTATTCTCAGCAACGACACCAGCATCGTCAAATTCTCGGCTGGCGACATTGTCGTTCGCGAAGGCGATTACGGAAACTCGGCGTTTTTAATACTTTCGGGTGATTTACGTGTCTTTACCGGAGACTATCCTCATTCGCTGCTGGGTCGCGATACGGCAGGCAAGAAGGGGTTTTTCGAAACCATTAGCCAATCCTGGACCAACAGCAGCATCGCTGAGATCCGAAACACCGAGCGCTACGGTCGTCAGTCGTTGCGCGCTGAACAAGGCCACACTTCTCGAGCCAGTCAGCGAGACACTCAGTCCCGCGTTTATATTCGAGACATTCCCTTGATCCTCGACAAATACCGCACCACGAAGATGAGCGATGGCGGGCTATTCGGAGAACTGGCGGCCATGGGCCGCATTCCGCGCACGACAACGATTTTTGCCGAAACCGACGCCACACTACTGGAAATCCGCTGGCAGGGATTAAGAGAAATCCGCCGTTTCGACGAGGGGTTCAGACGCGCGATTGATACCCGCTACAGGGAAAATGCCCTGCGCATTCACCTGCGTGAAACCGGGTTGTTCTCTGCTCTGGATGACGAAGCGCTGGGCAAGGTGGCGGACGCCACATTGTTTGAGACCTACGGAGCTTTTGACTGGAATGTCAGTTACCAGCGCATTCGCGCCGCCGGTGGCAGTGGCGCGGGCAACGAACCTGCAATCGCGCGACAGGGCGAATACGCCGACGGATTGTTGATGATTCGCGCCGGCTTCGCCCGAATGGCCGTTGATTATGGCAACGGACAGCGCACTCTTGCCTATCTCAGAGCTGGCGATACCTTCGGCCTCGAGGAATTGTATGCTGGCTGGAAAGCTGGCTCCTCAGTGGGTCTTCGCTCTTCTCTCACGGCACTCGGTTACGTCGATGCGCTACGGGTTCCAGCCAACATTCTGGAGGAGTTCGTTCTGCCTAATCTGGCGGCACCACCGCCTGGTATCCACAATCAGGGTAGTCGCACCCTTGCCGATGACGCGCTGCTGGAATGGGCTATTGAGGAGCGCTTTATCAACGCCACAAAATCCATGCTGATAGACCTGAATTTGTGCGTACGCTGTGACGATTGCGTGCGCGCCTGCGGCTCCACCCATGGCGGCAATCCCCGCTTCATCCGTCACGGTCGCACCTTCGATCACTGGATGGTGGCCAACGCCTGTATGCACTGTACCGACCCGGTCTGCATGATCGGTTGCCCCACCGGTGCCATTCACCGCAGCCGAGTGGGCGGCATAGTGGTGATCAACGACGACACCTGTATCGGTTGTTCCACCTGTGCCTCCTCGTGTCCATACAACAACATCCGCATGGTGGAAATCCGTGGTGCCAATGGCGTTGCTCTGGTGGATTCAGATACCAACCGTCCAATCGTCAAGGCGACCAAATGTGATCTTTGTCACACCAATCCAGGCGGACCGGCTTGCGTCCGCGCCTGTCCGCACGAAGCGCTGAAAAGAGTCGACTTTCAACGTGAATCGCTTGAAGAGGGGAGCCTCTGATGGATCTTGCACGGACACGCCTGCTTGTGATCTGGCTGGCCGCAGGCATCATTTTCGATCTTCTGCTGGTGGTGGACAGAAATATCCGCGTCAATCTCGGCAGCACTGGTGAAATGACGGGCTATTGGCTATTCGGCGTAATGGTCTTCCTGGCGTTATTTCATTTGCGCAAAAGGCTTTCCATGTTGCCGTTGGGTGGTGCCGCCGTTTGGCTCAACCTGCACGCGGTGGGGGGCGTTTTGGTGCTCCTTATTTATTGGCTCCACACTGGAAGCCTGTGGCCAAACGGCATATACGAATACGGCTTGGCGGTGCTGTTTTATCTCACTGCCCTCAGCGGTATCGTCGGATATTTTATTCAACGTGTTTATCCCCGCATGATGACCCAGACCGGGATTGAGGTGATCTATGAACGTATCCCGGCGCACCTCAGTGATCTCCGTGAGGAGGCAAAAAGACTGGTCGTGGAATGTTGCGACCGAACCCGCGTGGATACACTGGGTCGTTATTACCTCAATACTCTGGACTGGTATTTTCGCCGCCCCCGGTTCGGCTTCAACCACGTCGTCGGAAGCCAGCGAAGCCGCCAATGGTTACGCCAGCAGGACGCCTATGTCAGGCATTATCTTAATGACGAGGAAAAAGCGTACCTCGATCGGCTAACGAAAATTGCACGTCAAAAAGACAAGATTGACCTTCATTATGCGCTGCAAAGCGTCATGAAACGCTGGCTGCTTGTTCATATTCCGCTTACAGCGGCCCTCATGACCCTGGCCCTTTGGCACCTTTTGGTCGCCAACGTGTATGCGCTATGACAAATTTTGAACAATTCGATTTTGACCGCAGCGCCTACGAACGGCCAAGACAACACAATAAATGCGGCCGGGCGGCAGAATGGGGAAAACCCTGCCGTCATGATCCCAACGAGGACGGGAGTTGCGGCGGTACCGCCGAGTGCACGCCGTATGACAATAACGGCAGCTGGCAGTGTCGGCGGCCTCAAGCCGACGGCGGACGTTGTGAGAACGGTCCCGATCCGGATGGCCGTTGCGGATGTAGCCGACCGCCTTGCGTGCCGAGGCAGACGCTGCGGATAAAGCGTTGGCGGTTATCGGTCATGGCAGTGGGGTTGGTGATCGCACTCATTGCCACGTTCACCCATCTTTCCAAACCCCACGAAATCTTCGCCGAAACCTTCCTCATTGGAGCCTTGGATTCTGGCCCTTTAACCAGAAATCATACCGGATTTACCGGCACCCAGGGCTGCAAGACCTGTCATGAGGCTCACGACAAAAAGCCCATGGTCTGGCTGATGGCGGCATTTGGCAAGAACAAGATGACAAAGTCGTGCACCGAGTGTCATACCTTCGGTGGCCCGGCGACATCTCCGCATAATGCTGTGTTCCCGAAGGAAAAACAGGTGCGCAAGATCGAATGCATCATGTGCCACACCGAACACAAAGGCGAAGACTCCGACATTTCCAGGATCAGCGACGAACAGTGCGCCACTTGCCACGAGAAGCCCTTCTCCAAATTTGATCACGGCCATCCAAAATTCTCCAAACAATTTCCTCATTTTCGCAGGACTTCCATACGCTTTGACCACGCCAGGCACTTCAACAAGCATTTCCTCGACAAAGGCCTAGCTGAAAACGTGCCAAAAAGCTGCACCACCTGCCACAACAGCGAACAGGCAGAGCGTTCGATCAAACCTCGGGGCTTTGAGGAATCATGCGCCGGTTGTCACGCCGATCAAATTTCCAAACGGCCGATGGTGGTTCTGAGGTTACCCGAGTTCGTCGAGTCGTCGCTCGACCGTGAAGCAGTAGCCGAGGTCTGTGCCCCTCCCGAAGAAGAGGAAGAAGATGAGGAATTTGAAAGCATTTCCGCCGATGAAATGAGCGAGATCGCGGCTTACCTGATGAAGGTCAGCGGTGACGACCCGGATGAATACGGTGAGGCCTTCCAGGAACTGGTGATGGCGATGGCGGAAGAAGGTACCGCGCCGTTGACCGGGGTGATCGAGGACAGTGGCGCTGAAGTGACCGCCAAAAAATTGTTCGCCGGGCTGAACACTGAGGCTGTCAAGCAAATGGCTTGCGCCTGGGCCGCCAATCTCGAATACGAATTACCGACTGACGCCATTTTCGGCGGCTGGTATGGCGATCTTCTGGAACTGCTCTACTTGCCTGCCGGCCACGGTGATCCCGTCGTCAAAAACTGGCTTGATCTTGCCGTATCCGTCAAGGCAGAAGATGAAGCGGGCAAGGAGCGTGTCGACAACATGCGGGAATATCTGCTGTCTCCCAAGAAAGGTCCCGGTGCCTGCATCAAATGCCATGCTGTCACCAGCGACAGCGACACTGGTCCGGCCTATATCGAATGGACTTACTTTAAGGATGCGGAGCGGAGTTATTTGACCTACTCGCACAGTGAGCATCTCAATCTCGTCAATCCGCAAGGCGTCAAACTAGCCGACCCCAATCAGGGCTGCACCACCTGCCACAAGTTAGACCTCAAGGCGGATTTTGTCGCTGGCTACGCCGATTTCAACGCAAAGACGTTTTCAAGTAACTTCATTTCAATGAAAAAGAATCTTTGCGTCAGCTGCCACACCGAAAACCGTGTGCGTCAGGATTGTCGGCTTTGTCATAGATATCACCAGCAGCCCGGGTTTCACGAACAGGTTACACGAAATGAAAACTGACTGTTTGAAATCGTTCTTGTTACTGGCGCTGGCCGTGTTCGACTGGCGCGACAACCTTGCTGATATTTCGGGCGAGCGGTTCGAGGTGCGGAGAAGATATTAACAGTCGCCCGCAAAGCGACGAGGAGATGGGACGATGGATGTTTTGATTGATTTGGCCGCCGCCACCTTCCTTGGCATTCTGTCTATTTACGTCGGCACGATGGCGATCAGTTATCACCGCCGAACCATCCTGGCGCGCCAGTCACATGATATCGATCGCAACTTGCTGCAGGCACAAATCGGTCTGATTTCGGACCGTCGTCGGATCGAGCGGGAGAAATCAGATCTGTCGTGGAATGGTTTTCGCAAATTCGAGGTCGCTGGCAAGGAGATCGAGGTCAGGGATACCTGTTCGTTTTATCTGAAACCCCACGACCGCAAGGACCTGCCGCCTTTCGAGCCTGGTCAATTCCTGACCTTTAATCTGAATATTCCCGGTCAACCCAAGGCCGTCATCCGCTGTTATTCCTTGTCCGACAGTCCCCTGCACCCCGACTATTATCGGGTCACAATCAAACGCGCACCGCCGCCGCATGACAAACCGGATATTCCGCCGGGTCTGGCGTCCAACTTTTTCCTTGATCAGATCAATGTCGGTGACATCATTGACGTCAAAGCGCCGTCAGGTCATTTTTTTCTGGATACCTCATCCCATGGTCCTGTGGTCCTGATCGGCGGCGGCGTCGGCCTGACTCCTGTTCTCAGCATGCTGAATTCAATCGTTGAATCAGGCTCCAAGCGCGAGACCTATTTTTTTTACGGCATCGACAACAACGAGAGTCACGCGTTCAAGCCGCACCTCCAGCAAATTGCGTTGGAAAATGAAAATGTTCACCTTTTTGTCTGTTATTCCAGGCCGGGTATCGACGATGTTGAGGGTGAGGACTTTCAGTGCGGCGAGCGGGTCAGTATCGACCTGTTCAAACAGAAGCTTGGCTCCAACAATTTTGATTTTTACCTCTGTGGCCCACCTCCGATGATGGGGTCTCTGGTAGAGGGTTTGGAGGAATGGGGGGTTCCTGAAGCGAGGGTCCACTTCGAAGCCTTTGGTCCTGCCTCGGTGAAAAAGGCCAAGGATGTTGCGGCAGTCGGAGATGCGTCCCCGGCTGAGACCTTCGAGGTCAATTTCTCACGTTCAAACAAGAAGGTAAAATGGGCCGGGGGTGGACAGTCAATTCTGGAACTGGCAGAGGAAAATGGTGTCGTCAACATCAGCGGCGGCTGTCTGGCGGGCAACTGCGGCTCCTGTATCACGGCAATCAAGGAGGGTGAGGTCGACTATCTCAACGACCCGGGGACACCGGCTGATGACGGCTCCTGTCACACCTGTATTACGGTGCCGAAGTCCAATCTAGTGATTGACGCCTAAGCTCGCTCACGCCGGTGTACTCGCGTAGTTCATGACAGAAAGAGACAGAACTACCGATTCCCTGTTTCCTCCTGCGACGCCCTTTCCAGCTGATGAGCATCGTAAGTCAGGCTGTCGACAGCAGAGCGAAACGCACTGGAATTCCATTCCTTGAATGTGAGGGATTATGGCTCTGGTACGCGTTTCCGACATTCATTCAGGTGCTTTGTTTATGTCTCTTCCTGGCTAATTTCAGACTATCTCACCACCACCAAATCACTTCCGCTTAGAAGGGCTAAGCAGACGTTATATTGAAAAAATCTGTTAATCGGGGCTAGCCGATGTGATTTTGTTGCATCGAAAAAGGCGAAGGTTTTGAATGAGAAGCAAGCCTTGGATTGATTGATCATTCACGGAACTTTGGCAATGCGACAACAAAGGGGCCTGATAGGTCTTCAGCAAAATGCGAATATCATGGTGCCGTGAGAGAGGTCCGGTCTGTATTTTTTCTATGGTTGAAACTCGAGGGCCCGGGGAAGAAATCGTATAGCTGACAAGCAGTTCGTGGATTGCAGACGGAAGTTTGGTGACCAAAATGTCAAAAGTGCCCTGAAATACCCACCTGTATTCAACTGTTACAGTAACACATTGTTATTATTGAATAAAACGTGAATATGCACTGGGATTTTGAATTATTGAATGCCTATTCATGCACTTCTTGAAACGGCAGTATTCTGCGGTTTCGCAAAGTGATCAAGTGAATACGTATTCATAATACCGGGTACGTACCCGGTTTCAGGGGCTGAATCATGAATATATACCCGGTTAAAGCCGCAATCAGATAATTTTGTGGCCGTGACGGGTGACGGAGCAGGGGCCTAAAATAACCTCCGCAAAATGAGAGCATGGTGGTGCCATGGGGTGGGGGGCGGCCTCTTTTTTTTACCTTGCCGGTTTTTCTCGTGGCAACTATGTCGGCCTGCCTTGCAAATGTTGACGGCATCCAAAAGCCGAACCTTGGCTTGATATTTTGGCAGCATGAGTTTCACTGATTGTTAGTTTAGGCCATCAGCTGCAAACCATGATCATGGATGAGATTCTTCTCAGCTATTTTTAGCCTAAACCAGCGTGTTTGATTTGAAGAAAGATAAGAGTCTGTCAGCTGCATAGACGCACTTCCTGTAGGAAGCTGGCGCAGTTGACTCGATGACTCTGTACGAGTCTCTGAGGGCCGCTGAGAGCCTGTCTGAAAGTCAGGCGACAGCAAATTGATATTGATGGGGGATCAAGTTGATATGGACGCTCTCATCATGACGTTACGAACGGATGCAGGGTGCCATCTGCCACCGCGGGCCGTCATAATGCCGCGAGCATTCAATGCCTTGGCGATTTCGCGATAACTCTGTAAACCCGCTTGTTGAATTTCGCTGATGATCGGGCGGATCATTGTGGCACGGTCAGCAGACTTCTGTCGCATGACTTGCCTGGCTTCTGTCATTTGGCGTGGGTTGCCGTTCGGGTTGCCGAGTTTGACGCCTCGGGCTTTGGCTACAGCGAGAGCAGCCTTGGTGCGCTGCGAGATCATTTCGCGCTCGTGCTCGGCTACGGCGCATAGAATATGAATTGTCAGTTTTGATGCGTGGGGATTGTCAACGGCGATGAATTCAATGCCTGCTTCCATCAGAGAGCTGACGAAGGCGACGTTGCGAGCTAGTCTGTCGAGCTTGGCGATAATCAGAGTCGCGCCGTGTTGTTTACAGCTAGCCAGCGCTGCAAGTAATTTCGGCCGGTCAGCTTTCTTGCCGCTTTCGATTTCGACGAACTCTTCGACCAGATCAGCGTTCTTGTCGAGAAATGCCATGACTGATGATCTCTGAGCCTCAAGGCCCAATCCGCTCTGCCCTTGCCGGGCCGTTGAAACGCGAAAGTAAGCTACAAAACGTCTGTCATTCATAATTCTTCCCTGTCCGTATAAACATGAAACGATGGTTTTCAAGA
>Ga0233434_1000436_pt1 | contig 47842 bp, 45 predicted proteins | sample SI_122_August201_4_FD_182738 | JGI IMG/M metagenome (GOLD analysis project Ga0233434, IMG submission 182738) | Seawater microbial communities from Saanich Inlet, British Columbia, Canada - SI_122_August2016_120_MG | ecosystem: Environmental > Aquatic > Marine > Inlet | place: Canada: British...
TCTGCTAAGCCTTTTACTTCTCTAACTGCAGTGACGGATTGGAAATAAAAAATAGAAAGGGTAACAAGCACAGGGATAAAGGATAAGATGATTAGCCTTAATTGAAACTCAGGGTTGATGAGATATTTCAATCTAAATGTTTTCATCATTAGGTTCCTCTAGTTCGTATTCGATAATTTTATTCATATTATGAATAGTGGTTAGTTTGATTTTATTATTTTTTTTAACAAGGTTAATCATTTTACTTCCGCGAAAACCAAAGTGTGAGTTTGGTTTATCTTTGGTAAACCCACTAAGCTGACGATAAATCATATTTTCTTTTTTATTAAGGCTAAATCTTAATATGCCAATAGTATGTTGATCTCCATTATTTATCGGGGAATAGTTTTGACTTATAAAACTGCCATTTTGATTAAATATTAAATAGATTTGATCATTAAGGCTCTCAAATTGAAATGAATCAGAGTCTAGATCTTTTCCACATCTTGCATTGTAAAAAATCTTCTCCGGTGAAATGGTCGTGAAAGGTGTAAGTGTTTTTTTATCAAGAATTTCTAATTCTATTTTGTATTTGATATGAGATATTAGGCTCGAACTGGTATTAAACCAATAAGATGTTCTTTTTTTTAATAGTAATATTTTACTTTCATTAATGGGGAAATAACTTTCGAGATTTTTATCACAATGAAGGACTTCTTCTAAATTATTGTTAATATTTTGTTTTATGAGACACATATGGTTGTTTTCTATATTTTTTGACAAAAAGAAGAGGTTGCTTTTTTTTAAAAGAAATTTTGAATTAAAACTTAGGTTTGAGGAGCTTACTATACGTAATACTTTTGAATTTAAATCAAATATAATCGTGTAGTTTAATAGTCCCCAGTTTTTTAAGCTCTCTTTTGAATGTGTTGTTAGTTGAAAGACAAGCTTAGAGTCATTTCTCTTAGACTCAGAAAGTATATAGTTAGCTGACGGTAAAAAATCACTGGCCATGAGCGTTTGCTTTCCAGATAACCTGTTTTTTTCTAACGAAAAAATATTAACTTTCCCCTCAGTAAACTCTAAAAAGTAAATTAAGCTCTCTGAGTTTGTTAAATAACGAAGTTTTGAAGGCAGGCATTTTATTGGTTTCTCTAGATTCAACGTTTCAAAAATACATAATTTCTTTTTTCTTCTAGTTATTATGTATCTCTTGTTTTCAATGGTGAAAGTATTAATTTTATTTTCGATATTACTACTTAATGGGAAAAATTTCGCTTTAATGTTTACAGGACTTTTTTTAATTAAGTAGCTACTAGATTCCTCGAGTGAATATTCATCTGTTTCTGATAATAGGGTTATGACTTGAGAATATGTGTGATGATTAAAATTAATACTGCTTGGTGATCTAATAGAATAGTACTGATTTACTTTTTTTAATTCCATTTGGTTTGTGTCACATGATAACGATGTATCTTCGAAATAGTTTTGTGGAAAATTAAGTTGAAATCTAATTCCACGGGAAAAATCTGTTAGTTTAAACTTGGTATAGCCTAGGTTCATATCATCTTCATTTTCAAAAATGTCCGGCAGGTATGAGTCAAGAAAGTCAATCGGTTCAATAGATTTAAATTTAGAGTGACTGAGAATATTAAACTGATCGTTGATTTCACTATCGTCGGAATTGTTTGAGATTTTTAAATTCGCTGTCCCTTCAGTTTTAGAAGATGCAGAAAACCTATTGTTTCCAATTTTTCTTACTTTTAAATCAGGTGAAGAAAAATCTACATCACCATTTTTTTTAAAAAGGTAGAAAACAAAACTTTTATTTTTAAAATACTTATGAATTTTTCTTAAATAGACTAGAGAGTTTGAAACGGAGATCTCATAGTTCAATGTTGCACCATTTGAATCAATAAAAGATAATCTCCCTTGTCCGTCAACTTGATTATTAATTGTATATTGCTTGCTCTTGTTTTTTTTAATTAGCGGCATTGTATATCCAGCTAATGCTTCTTTTTGCACTAATACTTTTCCGCTTCCTCCACTTATGTCTAGGTTTACAGATATTAATTCTGACTTTGGGTCCTTTAAAGATAGGTTACCCTTTAAATGATCGTTAATTAAAATTTTTAAGTGACGTTTATTACCAATGTCATCTGATATTATAATATTTGAAATCTTGGACGTTCTCTTTCTAGGCGGATAAAAGACTACTTCATTTCTAGAAACTTTTTTAAAAGGTAGAATCTGGCCTTTTTTAAAATTTACTTTAATTCCCGAATTATTTTCAAGAATATTTACTCCACCAAATACCTTTATTCTTACTTTGTTATTTGGTGAAAAAGGAGAATTTTCTGTGAGTTCCATTTTGTCCGTTTCCACTCTAAACGGAGGAAATAATATGATGCTATCAAATGCCATATTTCCTTCTTCGTCTTCAGCAACGATTTGTATTTTTTCTTTATTCTCTGAAGAGCTTGATGGGGGAATATACAAATTATTATTTATAATACTTCCCATTGAGTTCTCTGCTAAAGAGATTATACTTTTCCCTTTTCCTCCAATAATGCTTATTTCTACTTGGTTGATTTTTCCAGGGTTTCTAGAAATATACTTCTTATTTAAGACCAGCCTGTAAGGTGTTTCTGTCGTGATAACTTTTTTTACAACTTGGCCTATACTATCGCTTATTCTTATTGTGCTGTGTCCGCTTTGAGAGTTTTTGAAGATGAAATGATGATTTTTATGAGATGTAATCTTGCCTGGCCCATCTATTACCTCAATATTCAGGGTGCCCTCACCCCCTGCTACTATAATTGGTAGAAAGTTTTTATTTGAGGAATTATTTTTAATATGTAGTTTTTTTTCGATAAATACTTCAATTGGAGTCACATTTTTTAATTCAATTAAATTTTCAGAGATTATACTCTCTGTTGAAAAACAAGATGAAAGTATAGCAAGTAATAAAAATAGAAGACTGCTTTTCACGGGTATTTTATCGGAAAAAAATGATCAATATTTAATGATTTATCTGTTTTTTTAGATAAATATTATTTTAGCCCTTAGGTCTTTTGAGATGCACCTTACAAGTGTGTTTTGTTCGATAAAACCAAGTTTCCCCTCAAGCTTACAGATTCCTTGCTCTGTAATTACTTCACCCGAAAATGATAAACTATCGTTGTTTAGTTGGTGAGAAATTTTTTTATTTAAAGTTTCCAAAGGAACATTTAATTTCACGGATGCCTTATTTAAATAAGATGAATATTTTTTATTTAGAAATCTTCCAAGCCTTTGGTCAAAGCTTTCTGATGAGAAGCATTGTGTACTAGCTCCAAGTATAACTAGTAGTGTAAATAAGTATTTCATGGTGTTTCCTTTTTTCTTTGAGAGTTTTCAAAAATTAAGTTGGATCGATAGTAGTCATCCAATTGGCAAAAAAGTTTCTCATTCTCTATCTTTGAGAATTTAAACTTGATACTTAGAAACCTACTTTTTTTTGTAGTAATAAAATCATCAAAGCTGATGCCCTCAATATCTTTGTAGAATTTAGCCTTAACTCCTTTGCATGTTTTTAAGGCAGTCTTAATAAGATTTTTATCTTTTTTGTTTTGGTATAAAAATGGAAGTATTCGAAAGCATAAATCAACTTTTTCACCTGATGATAGTTCTAGCTTTAGGGATTTGATGATTTCTTTTTTTAAAAAATCAAATGTTGTTTTATAAGTTTTAAAACTAATCGATTTTGCTGATTCAAGCCCTGTGTAGACCTCACTTAAACTCATCGATCCTGTCGCTTCGCTATAACTTTGAACGAGAGCATCGACTAGATCTCTCCTTGTTGAGTAAATGATATCTCTTACTTCATCTTCAAATTCACCATTTTTAAATTTTGCGTCTAGTTCATAGCCAACCATATCTCGAAGCTTTTGAAAGTAAACGTCGTTTCCTCGTTCCGCTAATTTTAATATATTAGTGATACAGCTAGTGATTCGGAAACTCTTTTGATCAATCTGGCTTATGTCGTCTTCAGCTTTCTTTTCATTTTTTCTACATTCTTTTGGAAGCTTGTTTTCGTCCAACTCGTCTGGTGTAAAAGCTTCCTCAATAAGTGAAATAACTGTTTCAGTTAATTTTTTTGTTTTATAAGTATTTAGAATTTGCGGATAGTATTTGTGTGTGGGCTCTGGAAGACCATGTCTTAAGTTTTTTTTCTCATCCAGGGAGGATAGGTACTCAATGATTCTGCTAGCGTTAGATCCTATTTTTTTAAGTGCTTCAAGAGCGTTTGTTTCTCCATTTAAGTCTCTGTTCGATCTTACAATAACGCTAAATGCATCCACGCTTACAGTTCTTGCTCTTTGAATATTAACTTGATTAAGAACTTCTTGTACGACGCCAAGGCTGTTTGAGAGAGAGTCGTTCCAATCGTTCAAGTTCAGTGCAATTCCTTTCACCCTCGTATACTCTAATAAAGAGGAACAAGGTCTCTCTGCTCCTGCAGCGTTACATAAGGGAATGTTACTTAGGTTTGGATCATAAAGTTGGTAAGGGAGAAGTTTTTTGTCCCTTGAGATAAAGATTGGATTCTCAAGAGTATTCGAGCTTCCCGTTCCCCATGGGTTTCTTCCGCCAGTTGTTGGAGTTAAAGAGGGGTTTTGCATTATTTGAACAAGGTTACTAATAGAGATCGCAATGGCTTCACTTTTCTCTCTTGGTGTTTGAATGTCATTAAAAAGTTGGCGTCTTATTGTGCCGTAGGTTTCAATATATCTTAAAACTTTCTCTAAAAGTTCTGATTGTAGAATTGGTCTTTCCCTATTGGCCAGATCACCTTCGCTCGTTATCGCTGAGCCTGCAAAAACCTCTCTAAGCCAGGTGTTTAGTTGTCCAAGGTGCCTGGTTAAAAGATCAATTCCTTCAAGGTTGTCCTCTTCGTTTTCCATATCATTTAAATAGGTATCAATGAGTTTTAGATTTTCATCTGACTGGCAATAATTTGAAGTGATCGCTTGTGATAAACACCTTATCGCCGTAGGCATGGTTATTTCATCAAAGTCTCGCGTGGCGGAATTAAATTTGTATTCATTAAGAAAATTGTTAATTGAATGAATTAAAACTCCGCCTGAGGCGAGGGCAAGTCCTGTACCCGGCATGGCAAAACTAGCAGTTGTTAATAAGCCATTGGAGACGAGGTTACTGATAAGAGATGATTTTTTTTGAAAACACCCTGGATTTGTTCCCCAACCAGATAAAAATGATTCCATACTTGTGACGAGTGAGTTGGCACTTTTGTATTCTCTAGATTGCCATGTATTAAACCTATCGATTGTATTTTCTGTTGAAATAAGTTCACTTTGAGAGAGATAAATTTCATTTTCAATATACATCTGGATTTCAGGTGAGATGTTTTCTTCTGAGCTTAGTCTGGTGAGTTCCGCAATCTTTCTATTAAGAAGATGTCTGTTTTCGCCTGATTGGTTGTAAACTTGGTAGTCTTGATACACTTGATTAAATCTAAGAATTGTTTCTTCAAGTTCCGCCGTTCCAAAACAGTTGTTTTGACTTTTTAGCTGCTGCAGTGTTGCCATCATTGATCTGATATTTGATAAACTATCTTGAACACTTCTTGTGACAACACTAGGGCACTGACCTTTATAGGTTTCAATAATTGTGGTTCCAATATTAATCTGAGAAAATGCAGTCAGAGAAAATAGCTGTGCCAACATTAATAAACTTGTACGTATTGTCTTCAATAAAAACTTCCTTGTTTTATTATCAGCGAGGCGCATATTTTAGCTTTTTGATCGAAGAAACGTAAACTAATATGATCGTAGATACCAAATTACGATTAGTTGGAGAGGTTATGAGTAATGGAATTCTTTTTGGAGACACTAGATCAAGGGCATTCAGGTGTGTTTGGACATTATCAGAGTTAGGGCTTGAATATGAACAAAATGAATTGAACCTAAAAAAAGGGGATGCTCTTACTCCTGATTTTTTAAAATTAAACCCTATTGGACGTATTCCCGTTTGGAAGGATCAATCAGGGGTTCTATCTGAGAGCATGGCAATTTGCTTATGGATTGCGGGCAAAGATAAAACTAATAGTCTTACATTTGAAGAGGGGAGTTTTTCTCGGGCAAAACTCTATCAGTGGTTAAGCTTTACTATTTCAGAACTTGAACAGCCACTTTGGAATATTAGAAGGCATCATGGAATTTACCCTGAAAAATATACGGCGAAAAATATTCTGCCTTCATGTCAGCATGAATTTAAAAGGGCCTATAAAGCGCTTCTTTCAATTATAAAAAGTGATGAATATTTAATAAATAATACCTTTAGTCTCGCTGATATTTTTGTGGGGCAGACACTTTTTTGGGCAAGACAAACATCTGAACTTGAAATTGATCTGACCGGAGTTAAAGAATACATGAAAAGACTTAAAAACAGAGAGCGTTTCCCGAAGCTTTAATTTTTTTAAAAAATTTATTATAGGTTCAATTCATTTATTTATGACAAAGTAGAGTTGATATACAGTAATTAAATTCCTTTTGGGTATAAGCCAGGATTGCTAAAGATCATCTTCTCCAGATAATTCAAGTAGTACTCCCTTTACAACTTCTGCCTCTTCCTTTCCTGTGCTCTGAGCTCTGCCTGGCCATAAAAGCCCTGCAGTGGCCCCGTCACATTTAAATTCTGAAAAGTCATAGTCTGAACATACCTCTTTGTTATTGACTGTAGGTTTACCTAAAATAGAAACAGAGGTTAGTTTCTTGCCTTTCCTAACAATTTTCGAAAGGTAAACAGATCCAATTGCAGCTGAAGATGAGGATATTCCACCAAAATCTCCTGTACTTCCAGTAACTGTAGTAACTTGTGCTCGATTCCCTTTGAACTTATAGATAACTCCACCCTTGATTTTTTTCTTATCGGTTAATGGCATTCCCCTACTACTAAAAGAAGATTTAATTTTTCTAGCAATGATTTTAATAGGTTCTTTTATTTTTAGGTAAGACTCTTTGGATGAGATGTGATCTCTACTGCTACTATTAATTGAAGCGCAGCCTTGGAAAAGAAAAGTAATTCCAACTATTAGAGTGATCATTTTCACGAAAATATCCTTTAATAAAGTAACTTAAAAATATTTTAACTTAATAATTAGTTTTTTGAAGTAAAAAGCAAATGCAATTTGTTTTATTATTTTGGCTTAAAACGAAATTTAAAATCTGAGCTAAATTTTTTACTTTTGGCATTCAGTGCAAAAGTAAGTTCCACGTTGGCCTAATACTATTTTTTTTATCGTTTCTTTTCCGCACATACCACAAGTTTTTTGATGAAAAACAACGAGGTCACTTAGGCCATCACCTTTAGATCCTGTCGTGTCTGAATAGCCCCCAGAGAAGGTAAGTCCATTTCTTTTTATTTGTCCTTCAAGAACACTTTTTGTAGCTTCAAGAATTTTCGGGTACTCGTATTTCCGAATGTTTTTGCAACGTCTTTGTGGCTTTATTCCCGCGCGTGCACAAATTTCACAGGCAATATAGTTTCCTACACCGCCGAAAAATTTTTGATCAAGTAGGTAGGGCTTAAGTTGTCTGTGTGGGTGTTTTTTTAGGCAGTATTCAAGATAATCAAGGGTAAATTCATCACTGCTCACGTCAACGCCCATGGATCTCTTTCTTTTTAGCCACTCATTATTTGTGAAAAAGTGCATTTTCCCAAAACGTCTTGGGTCAACGTAGGCGAGGTATACTATTTTTTTATTATTAAGTTTACATTTGATCGTCATGTGGGTGTGAGGAACGTTTTCAATTTCATTCCATAGTCGCCAACTCCCACTCATCCCAAGTCCACTTTGAATAACGTGAGTATTGTTGATGTGTATGAGTAAAACTTTTGAATACCTCTCAAATTTCGTGATGGTTTTTTCAACTAGGTTTGGAAATTCATTTTTAATGATAGAGCCAATCACGTCAGAGTAGGTGACGTCCAAAATCTTAGCATTTTCAACTTTTTTATTGAGTTGATTTTTTATTGTCTCGACTTCGGGTAGTTCTGGCAATTTTATACCTTTTTTAATTTTAAAATATCATATAGTTAAATACCTGAGAATTTTCAATTTAAAATTAATTTGTATTAATGACTAATGATATAATTCATTAACTTACATTTTCAGGGAAGTCATTTTATATGAAAGATGAAGATAATCAATTACGGATAATATCAGGCTCATGTTTTACTCTAGCCGTTTTTGCATCATGCTTTGTGCTTTACGTTGCTAGGGATGTTTTCGTGCCATTTACCTTGGCGCTATTTTTATTTTATTCGATTAATCCACTTCCTAGTTTCTTAAGTAAAAAGCTTAAGGTTTCACGACCGGTCTCGATTGTTATAACTTTTTTTGTTATTGGCAGCGTCGTTTTCTTACTTATATTTGGTTCAGTAATTTCGATTAATTCATTTATTAGTGATCTTTCTATTTATCAAAAAAAGCTCCAAATATTTGTTGAGAAGATCATAATTTTTTTTAATGAAAATGGTGTTGTCTTTGATAAAAATCAAGTCAAACAAAATATATTAGAGCTTCCTATATTTAACATCTCGAAATCAATGGCCTCATTTGCGAGTAGTTTTATTGGTAGTTCATTACTTGTATTATTATTACTCGTTTTTATTTTTTTGAGTTCAGGAGTAAAAAATAAAACGAATAAATCATTGGATCGCATAGGAAGAAGTATATCCTTGTACACTGATACTAAAATAGCCGTTTCTTTAGCGACTGCAATCTTAACTTGGATCGTGATGGCAGTTGTTGGATTAGATTTATCACTAATGTTGGTTATTTTGACATTCTTACTAAACTTTATCCCTAGTATTGGGTCGGTGATTGCGATATTATTACCTCTACCAATCGCATTACTGCAGTTTGGCCCAAGCTCATCTTTACTTTCATTGATTGTATTCTTACCCATAATTCAGTTCACAATTGGTAATGTACTGGAGCCTAAACTCATGGGAAGAGGGTTAGGGATTCATCCTATAACAGTTTTAGTCTCCTTGATTCTATGGGGGCTAATTTGGGGTATCCCGGGTATGTTTTTATCCGTACCTGTTACTGTTTCTTTGAAAATCATCTGTGAGGAATTTAGTTATACAAAAAATATTGCAAAAGTAATTGAAGGTGATTTTTAAGCACGCTTGTGCTTACATATTTTGACTAGTGGCTATAAACGATTTTAAACCAGCAAGGTTTGGTTGTCATATTAAATGCCAGTTATTATTCAAAAAAATATATTAAAAAATACAAGAAGAAAAATCTATCTAGTTAAAATGCTGGTTGACTAAACCTTAGCTCATGTTAAAGTACGTGAATCATAAAGCATGAACTGCAGTTCATGCTTTAACGACAGGAGAATTTATGTCAATTACAAAAGAATCTGTTGTTGCCGTGCAAAACCAATGGGGCGAAGGTATTGTTAAAATCGGTGCAGCGTTTAATGAAAAACAAGACTTCACAGCGGTGGCAAAAGAGCATATCGATACATTATATGCTTACGACCTTTCACCAGTTTTATTTAAGCCAACGAAAGCAGCTCAAGATCAATTCAGATCTAATAAAGAGAAAGCATTATCTTACTTTGTCGCTACAAACGGTGCTTGTTCTGAGGACAAGGGTTTTGCAATTCAACCTTGGACAAAAGTAAGATTTGAAAACTCTAATATTATTATTCAAGGAAACACAGCAGTAGCAATGGGTAATTATTTTTTCACGACGATAGAGGGTGAGGAAGTTAAAGTGGAGTATACATTTGGTTATATGCTAGATGATAAAGGTAATTTGAGAATTAATGTTCACCACTCATCAGTTCCTTTTTCAGCTTAACAAATGAGTGATTGGACTTTTTTTTCTAATCATGCCCATGCGCTTTTTGTGTTATCAACCTATGAGAACATAACGGTGCGTGAGCTCGCCGTAAAGGTCGGTGTAACTGAAAGGTTTGCTCATAAGGTGATCTCTGATTTATTTGAGGAAGGGTACGTTTTAATCGAAAAAGTCGGCAGGCAAAATCACTACAAAGTAAACTTCAAAAAAAAGCTAAGGCACTCTGTTGAATCTCATATAAGCACGGGTGATTTGATCGACTTGATATCAAAGTAAGGGCTTTTTTTTACTCGTTTTTTATACTCATCCTCAAAAAAAATTGAGGGTGAGATCTTTGGCAAATCTTATTTTCTTATAAGTTTATAAAGCAACAGCCTTTAATAGGCATTAGTGTGAAATCAAGGTTTGTTATTATATTAAAAAAACACTATATTCCATGTATTGGTATTAAAAAAAGGGTATTTAATTGCTGAATAATGACATTTTAAGACGGCTTAGATTTATAACTCAACTGAATGATTCACAAATGATTCAAGTATTTTCCTTAGTTGGAAAGAAGGTTGATTTAAAAGTAATAAACTCATGGCTTAAAAAAGAAGATCACCCTGAATATGAATTCCTGCCAGAGTCGGATTTAGCTGATTTTTTAAACGCATTAATTATTCACTTGAGAGGGCCTAAAGACGGGACATCGACTCCTCCTCAATCAAATCTAGATAATAATGTCATTTTGAAAAAGGTGAAGATTGCATTTAACTTAACTTCTGATGATCAAATTGAAATATTTCGACATGCAGACTTTAAGTTGAGTAAACATGAGTTAAGCGCTTTTTCGAGAAGACCTGGCCATAAAAACTATCGAGAATGTAAGGACCAAGTACTTCGAAACTTTTTAAACGGGCTTCAGAAATATATATCAAGAAAATAGAGAGATAAAATACTTTATATCACTTGAATCTATTTTAATTCGACTTTTTTAATACCCCATCTGTATGGAGTGACAAAGATCTCTTTAACTTGTTTACTTTTGTGGAATAAAGACCAGTTACCTGATTTATTCTTAAGGATTCTAAGCCTTATCGCTCCATATTCATTTCTTGAAAAAATGTTAAATTTTTTCAAATAAATAAACTTAACATGTCCACCGAATGCCTTGTCTAAGTCGTCACTCTGTAGTCTTGCGACTTTGATACCTTTTCTTTTGAGAAGGGTTGCTCCACTTTGTCTTCTTATTTTTTCTAAGGGTACTTTTTGGGTTCTTTTAATTGATGTTACTTTAATAAATTCTAAGTCATCATTTGTATCAGTTTTTAATTTAATTTGTATTTTTTCATTATTATCTGTTCTAGTTAATGTTATTAATTCTTTAGTCTTACTTACTGCATTGCCTGCAGAAACTAATAAAAATGTAGAAACGATTATACTTTTAAAACCCATGCTTGACTCCATACTCATTTGTAAAGAGGCTAGCAAAAGATAGGAAAATCACCAGAAGAAAGGTAATTATTACAAAAAACACAATTGTGATTTCAGTTACTTAAGGGGAATCTGTTTTTATTGCGCCAAATATTTTTTTTGGTGTCAAAAAGCACCACGGTGAAAAACCTTCAATTTTTAACACCTCCATTTTAAATTGTACTAGACTCTGCTGGAGAAAAACTCTTTTGAAATAAAAAAAAGAGCAGTGGATAAGTTATAGGTATTAATTGTTTCAATATTGTTCTCAGAAGCGGATACTTCTAGTTCACGGGAAAGAATTTGATAAAGTTATTTTTTAAAAGAATTAACAATTTATTTTTGGTTTTTTTTCAGAATTGTAAAAAGGTAGTTTTTGAAAATAGACAGACCATTGGGTAAGTAATTAAGGATAAATTATATGAAAAAAATTATCATTCTATTTTTTATATTTTTCACCTCGCTCGGAAGTAGAGTCTATGCGTCAAAGAGTAGCCCTCTAGAGACAGAGAAGTTTAAAAAAATTGCTCAAAACCTCTATGCTGCTCAAAAACTTGTCCCAGATGAGAAGTTTGAATTTTCGTCGAATATTTCTCTTGGAGTGTATTTCTTGCGTTACTTAGGAGATTTAGGTGAATTCACTCTTGATTCTACTGAAATTTCAAAACTGATAATAGCGATTGAGAAACTATATGATGGTGGAGTTAATGAATCATTGAAATCATTGCTGCTGAACATAAGAGAGGTTCATTTCTTTAAAGATAAAGGTGATTATGTTTCTGTTATTCATACCAAAGAGAAGAGGGATATTATCGTTGATATTAGTTCGAAAAGGGAAGGATTCGTTCAGTCAATAAACAATTTTAAAATTAAACATAAGTCAAAAATTGTATTACGAGATATTTTAAGTAACAAGACGAAGAGAAAAACGTTGAAAAAAGTTAAGCAAAGGCAAAGACCTTTTCATGCACCCAATGTTAACTTAGTTGATAAAAATTATATTGCTTCGATGACTAAGCATTTTAAAAAAGATGTTAGTCTATTACCTGTTACGGGTGAGATAAACGGGATGGAGTTTAATGTCTCATTGAAAAAATGGGTTCCAAGCATTTTTAGAACGATTAATTTAAAAATTGATGAAGTTGGAAGTAATATTGGAATTGAGAGCCCTAACGGAGAGCTTCTCCCCCCATTTTGGTTAACGGCAAAGAAATGGTGGGTCCATGTGATCTCATTAATTGATAGCTAAATATTTTCTTTTAAATCAATGTCTACTTTTAGGTCTAACTTTCCTTCAATTTTGAATTTAAAACTTGGGACTTCATTAACTTCGACTTTGAAGAATAAAAGAACATAAGGCGACTTCATAAGCTTGTTTTTGTACTCATTGATGTGGATTTTAGGACTTATTGATTTTTTATTTCTTGCAGATTCGTTGATTTTATCAGAGGAAAAACTCATTAATAAATCAAAGGGTTCCACATCCAAGTTCCAATAATCAACTTCGTCTTCTTTGTTTATTTCTTCTTCTTCTTCTTCTTCTTCTTCTTCTTCTTCTTCTCTGTCACCTGTACATTCATTAAAATCGATACTTAAAAAGTCGTATTCCTTTTTATCGATAAATTTGGCATATACATATGCTTCTTTTAGAAAATTAAAGGAGGCCTCAGGCGAAGGTGAGTTAATTTGAAAATTACCTGACTTTAAATATATGGAGTTAATAAACTTAAAATCAACCATTTCAAGTTGATCCATTTTGTACAGACAAGGTGTAAAGGCAATTTTACCAAGATTACCCTCGTTGATTTCAGCATTTGCAATTAACTCTGCCAACTCTCTAAAAACGCCACCAATATCATCAATTTCCTGAATCTCACTAAACTGATATGCAACGTCAACTGAACCAAGCGGTAAAGATAAGTTAAATGAAATGTCCTCTTTTGGGGCAATCGGAGTTATCTTCTCCATCGGCTGGCAGCTAAAAAAAGAGCATAGGAGAATAGGCCACAGTTTTCTTTTCATATTTCTACTTATAACAAATATTCAGATTCCATAATATTTAAAAATTAACACCAAGCAATATATACAATGGAGACTAATTTTTTAGATATATTTTTATAAATAGGGTAAGAGATAGTCGATGAAAAAAAATATCATTATCGTCTGTTTTTTTCTTCTTCTTTTTCCAGAATGCTTTGCATTCTACTGGGAAACGCTTCCAAAGGGGAGATTTAACCTCCAATACAGAAACATCCAAACAAATGAAATAACAAATAGTTATGACCCGCTTGGAAATATTCAAAGTAACGAGGTTAACCTTTTGCTAGATGGTAATTCTCTTTATGGGGCAAATGATATTTTAGATCATTACTTCGAAAAACTCAAAACCTCTAATCCCGGAGCGTTCAATGAGCTTGAAATTGGTAGATATCAATTAACGCCTATTGCAGAAGTAGATGTTCAGGTTTTTGGAATTGGTCACGGAGTCTCTGACACCCTTACTGTTTATGCAGGTATTCCCTTTTATAAGGCGAAGGTAAATATCGATTTTAAAAGAACGAAGGGAAATAACTATCAAGGAGTGGCCACGATGCTCTCCGGTGAAGATCAAGGGTTATTAACTAATATTACAAATGGCCTTCCTGATATTACTGAAGGAGTGATTCAAACAGTACTAACTGATTACTATGGATTAAAACCACTGGGGTCATGGGTGGCCAGTGGACTTGGTGATATTGAGCTCGGAGTAATGAAAAGATTTTACAAAAATAGAGACTTTGGTCTTTTGGCAAAGTTTGGTACGGTACTACCTACTGGAAGAGTCGATGATCCTGATATCTTACAAGATATAAAGTTTGGCGATGGACAATGGGATGCATTTTTAGAGTTTGGTGGAGGCCTAAAATTTTTTTACTTCGATGAACTAAATCTTTCTGCGAGATACACTTACCAGTTTTCTGGAGAATTTAATCTCCGTGTTCCCGATTTAGAAGGTGTTAGTCTCGGGTCTAGAAAGACAAAAATTATAAAGACGCCCGGAGATAAGATCGATGTAATGGTAAATTTAAAAAAGAAACTTTCAAGTCTTTTCTATGTTGACGGTACCTACCTTTTTAATTTCATTGGTGAGTCGAAATTTAAAGGGAATGAAAGTTATAAGCTTAACAACCTAATTCAAAATAAATTCTCACAGGGATCGAGCTTGGAAGCAAAAATAGGCTTATCCACAGTTAACAGTTATCTTCAAAAAGAGTTTTTCTTACCTGTTGACTTTAATATCAACTACCTTTTACAGTTTGCGGGGAAAAACACTCAAAAGGTTAATAGAATTCAAACAGAGTTAAACCTTTTCTTTTAGAAAGTTGGCATTCTAAATTTTTTTTTAGTCACGTTATCTGTTTTACTTGTTCTAATTACCTAAGCTTATCTTATAATAATATGGGTAAACTATAATTAGATGCATGGTTGCGTTAGGCGTGCTAGTTCTAATTACTCTTGAAAAGAATAACATTTAATAAAAAAGGGAGAGACTTTGAAAAATATTCTTGTTACCGGTGGAGCCGGGTTTATTGGGTCTCACTTAATAAAATCACTTTTAGATAAGGGAAATAAGATTTACTGTATTGATAATCTCTTCACAGGTAATCTACAGAATGTTGAACCTTTTGAGGGAAATCCAAACTTTAAGTTTCATCACCATGACGTAATAAAGCCATTTTATATTGAAGAAAAAATAGACCAAGTCTATAACTTAGCTTGTCCAGCTAGCCCTGTTCACTACCAATATAATCCCATTAAAACGATTAAAACCTCTGTTCAAGGAACGATCAATTTTTTAGGTTTAGCAAAAAAGCATAATGCTAGATTTTTTCAAGCGTCAACAAGTGAAGTGTATGGGGATCCAAGTGTTCACCCACAGCCAGAATCATATTGGGGAAATGTTAATACTATTGGTATTAGGTCTTGTTACGATGAAGGAAAAAGAGTCGCTGAAACTTTATGTTTTGATTACCACCGAGAACATAATATAGATATAAGAGTAATTAGGATATTTAATACCTACGGTCCTAATATGCATCCAAATGATGGAAGAGTAGTATCAAATTTTATTGTCCAGGCTTTAAAAGGCGATGATATAACAATCTATGGTGATGGAACTCAGACAAGAAGTTTTTGCTATGTGGATGATCTTGTTAATTCTTTTATTAAATTCATGGATCAAGATTCCTTTATCGGACCTTTGAATGCAGGTAATCCTGGAGAATTTACGATTAAAGAGTTAGCAGAAAAAGTAATAGCAATCACTGGTAGTAGCTCAAAAATTGTCTATAAAGACCTTCCACAGGATGATCCAAAGCAAAGGCGCCCTGATATAACAAAGGCGAAAGAAATATTAGACTGGGCACCTACAGTGAATATTGATGATGGAATTAAAAAAAGTATCTCATACTTTAAGTCACAAATATAAGCCTGAAATAATCTACTTTTTCTACTGATAAACTGATTTATACAAATCTTTTATTTTATTATTGTCCCCTGATTCTTTTCTTCCGAACTAAGGTTTTAGGTTAAAAAGGTTAAAGTTGCTTAATTAGCAATCGCCTGTCTAATTTTTATACAAATTTTTTTGGTAACACCTCATTAACCCCTAAGCCTTGGATTTTTCAATCAATATACTGGCCTTTGGCCTGCTTCTTCTTTTTAGATACGGGAGAATACGAGATGAAAAATATTAGTCTATTGTTATGTTTATTTCTTTTTACTTTAAAAGTATTTGCAGTCCCAAATATTCCACGTGAACTAAGTAATATTGCTAGAGGGCCTGAGGTTGATGGATGTCCAAATAAAGATGATAAGGATCAATCACAAGAGGAAGAAAGAAACGAAGAGTTGGTTGATGATGAATTATACGAAGAAGTTGAAATGGATGGTAGTGATTCAATAATTTCAAAGCTTTTAAATATAGGCCCAGTAAAGCTAGACGACAAAGGTTTGAGATATAAACCAACAATTTTTTTAACCGTGGAAATTCCAGCTTATAATGGAAAACCAGCTGAAAAAATTAGAACGGATTCATCACCTTTTGACATAAACTCTTTTTTTAAGGAAACGGAAAGAAAGATATATGATTACGATAGCATGAAAGATTTGGAAGAAGATGTTCTCTCTCATGTGACTACTTCTGTAGGAAAGATTGACCCTGGGACAAGAAAGAAAGTACAAGAATCAATTACTATTTTAGATTACACCAATATGATCAGGAAAGGACAATTTAAAAGAGCGAGTAGCTACCTAACAAGATCATTTAAGGGGAAAAGTGTTGAGGAGAAGATGTCATTTCTGGGATCTTTGTTGAAAAAGCTAAATGAGAATTACAATATAGCTTCTATGGGGCAAGGTATTGGCGGAAAGGATATTCCACGAAGAGATCTGGCCAAAGCAATTTTGATAAATAATGACGGTGTCGGTGATATTAACGAATTAAAGGCTGGAGTATGTCGGCACATTCACCAATTTGCGGTTCAGGCTGCAAGAAGAATGGGCTTAAAGTTGTCTTTTGGAGTTTCATACCCTGTTGCAACAGGCTACCACTCGACAATGGTTGTTTCTGATCCAGATAATCCCGGCCGTACATATAAATTAAATTACGAAGGAATGAAAAGAGATGACTTAACTCGTGGTCATTCTGTCTTAGAGACAGATGAAGGAAGCTTGAGCTCAAACGGTATAACTTATCATATGTGGGGAGAAAAAGATCAGCCTGTTTACTTTGTACCTTCAGAAAGGGGGCTTGTTTTAGCGCAAGTAGCTGGAGAGGAACTAGAAAACTTTGATCCTAATATTAGATCAACGGCAAAAAAAATTATCACAGGGGTTCGTCTTGGGAAAAGTGTAATAAAGCTTTTTTATGCAAAAACATCAGCAGGAGAGGGTGAAACTATTACGGGAGCTGCATATACAAGAGAAGTTAATTACAATGACTATATTACTGGTAATTATGGGATTGTCGCCTACCGTACTACAAAAAATAATCGACCAGGGTCTACTTCTCCTTATGGGGTAAGAAGGTTTGAGACAACTACAGCCGGACTATATTTCTATATAGATCATAAACTTCAAGTAAATGTTCTAAAAATGAAAAATTTTAAGCTTAAGCTTTTCACATCTTTTTCATTGAGAGGAACCGGTTTTAGCAGCGATCTTAGTTATGTTAATAAGCGGAAAAATCTAAGTCTTGAAACAGGTTTTCTTGCCGATGGAAGTGGACAGTTGCTCTCAGGGTTTGAAGCAAAAATCGGTAGTAACTTTTCACTCAAAGGTATTAGTGACGTATCAGGGCAAATCTCAGATATCACAGCGCAGGCTGGAGGTTTACAACTATATGGAAGACGTTACACCTTAGAGTCTCGATTCGGGGGACCTTTAACATCGAGTCTTGAGGTCTCTAATACAAATCGATTTAATCTTATTCCACTTGAGGGCAATAATATAATGGTAGGGTCGTCTGACCTTTCTTTTGGTTCTCCTAAAGGGGACAAGCAGGTAACAATAGGTATTATCTATCCTATTAGTGAAATAGTTCCTTCTTATATACCCGGTTCAAGAATGACCATTGAAGCAGCCATAAGTGCTGCTCTTGCTGATGGAATGCTTGGCGTAACTCTAAATGGTTATATTGTGCCAGGGCAAAAATTTAAAAAACCACAGAAGTTAGGTCTTCAAGAAACAAGAATGACCGAAATTGATTTTACTATTCAAGAGGGATTAGATGAACCTCAGCCAGCGGTAGAGACTGAGTTTGGCGTTGGCATCACTGGTGAACTAAAATTTTGATCTAAGTATAATTAATTCTTAGTGGAAGATTAAGTTTTATATTTTAATGATATTTCTTTGTATTAATCTTCCGGTAATGACCGTATTTATTTGATGATTAATATCTATAACCCCATTGAAGTCTTTCTTTATTTCAAGTGTGGAAAAATTTAGAATGCTGATAGGAGAATTAATTCTCAAATGAGAGCTCATGGGACGAGATGTTTTAGACATACCGCTGGACATAAATTCATAAAGAAATCGTCTATTCCTAAGCGGTACGCGAGAAACGTCACTATAGTGCCTATCTCCAGAGATAAGAATCAATTTTTTATTTAAAGTATCAATAAATTCAACCAGCTTGGTTTTCTCTCTTTTAAACTGATGCCAACCTTCTATCCAAAATAAAAACCTAGAAACGGGAGATAAAACACTAATGCTACTCGCGATGATGATTAAATCCGCATTTGATTCATATAGACTCTCTTTGAGCCACCTCCATTGCTCTTCACCTAATAGTTGATCCTTTTTTGTGTTCATAAAAGACCTCGTATCTAAAAATAATGTATCTATAGAAAGGTTGCCCTTTTGTAAGTTTCTTTTATGGTAAACACCTGCTCGATCGTAAACAGCAGAGTTTTTTTCGATTTCTAAAAATTCAAGTAATAACTCTTTTGACTTTTCTTTTTCCTCATATCCTCCTCCAGCATTGTTAAAGGCATAATCGTGATCATCCCAGGTACCATCGACAAGAGTACTGTTTTTTAATTCATTATAGGCAGGCTTACTCTTAATCTTATTGTAAGCAGACCTTCTTTTTTTCGGTGAAAAATAATCGGCGTAGATTATATCACCAAGCCAGAAGAAGGCATCAGGTTTTTTATTTTTAATTGAACTAAAAACATTTTCACTATCATTTTGTTTATAGCAACTACCAAAATTAATAATTATATTGTTCTCGGATGCAAAATTGTTAAAACTGAAAAATAAACATGAAAATAATAAAAACTTTTTAGCCTTCATTTAAATCCTTTTAAACGATGTGCTTTTATCTTATCTGAAATATAAACCGATTATATTTATTATTTGTTAAATAATTATTTAATTTTTATTAAATTATCTTTTAATAAAAAAAGTTTATAATAACCTATGCCTTTAGAAATGATGCCGTATATTAAGTTTGCGACGGAAAACTATATTACCGCCAAGTTCAATTTAGCTAGAAGTGATGTCGAGGGACCAAGGCTAGAGAACCTAATTGATAAAAATGAAGTTTTTCATCTCATGAAAAATGATTCTTACTCTTTAATGAAAAAACTTCAATCAATTCTTGCTAGCCTATATGATGTTGAAAACACAAATATTGAGTTTACGATAGGTGTAACGAATTCGTTTTTCACCCTCGTCCAAGTCATGAAAAACCTCGGTCATAAAAGAGTACTTTGTGAATCTCCTGCATATGAACCATTTTGGTTAACTCCAAGAGGCTGTGATATGGAGGTTGAGTTTTTAAAAAGAAAAGAAGAAGACTTCACTTTTGACCTTGGAAGCCTTGAGAAAAAAGCATCTGAAGGAGACTGGTTATGGATTAGTAACCCCCATAACCCTAGTGGGAAATATTTAACTCCGATAGAAATTTCGAAACTTGCAAAGACGTTAAAAAAGAAAAAAGCTTATCTTTTCGTAGATGAAATTTATCATGACTTTATCACCCGTCTAGGTGAGGACTCCGCGGTTAAGTTTGGTGATAATGTTGTTATATCTAGTAGCTTAACAAAAACCTACGGGCTTGGAGGCCTAAAAGTGGGATGGTTAATAGGGCCTAAATTTATTATTGATCAAGCAACGATATCAAGGCTACATCAATTTATGTTACTTCCATCTTCATCTTTGAGTGTCTTAATTCCCTTTTTAGATATTTGTGAAAAAGTACGACAGGAAAATATTTCTAAAATAAAAAAGAACTCTGAGGTTTTTCACAATAAACTTGAAAATGACAGACTGTTTTTTCCTGATTTTGGACCTATTGGATTATACAAATTAGGAGAAAAAATAGATGATATTGAGTTTTCTAAGAATGCTTCGAGAAGGTACGGTCTAGTCCTAGCACCCGGATCATTTTTCAATTATCCGGGGCACTTGCGGCTGAGTTGTGCTGGAGACTTTTTTAATGTTCAAAAATCAGTAGAAATTTTAGATAACTTGGTTAATAAGTAAACTTTTTTTGGTTAAGCTCCGATAAAACACTAGTGACTAGATATATAATTTTTATTTTAATACTATTGTCTACCAACACTGCAAAAGCGAGTGATTTTACAACTAATTATAAATGCCTGTACAACTGTTTAGAGTCCATTTCAGATCAGCGTTATCTTTATGATGTAGTACTTTTTAATCTCCATAATTCAATTGAAGAAGAGTTAAAAAAAACAGGTTTTAACTTTGAAAGCTTGAACCTGAAAAGTGAGAAAAGGCACAAGGTAATTGATTTGTTATTAAGTGATGGGGAGTTATACAGTTTAGTTTCATCTAAAAATAATTTAATAAAAGTTTATCAAAATCTTCTATCTGATTGTGAAATAAAAAAGGCCAATAAAATTAAGCCAACTATCGATAGTTTGTTACCTGATCGTAGCTTAATTAACGGAGAGCTTTTCTTTAATATTTTAGATATAATTCAATCAGATGATTATAAATACAAAGTAGAAAATTCAATTGCTCGAGGCCTCGGGGTTGGAATAAACGATGTAGATTATGACCCTAAAGATATGAGCTTTAAAATTAGAGTGTCCAAGAACGGAAAAGTTTTACCAAATAAACAAACCATAAAAAAAACAAAAGAAAAGTTTAAGTTAAAAAGATTAGCTGGATTGAAATTGACTAAAAAAGAGCTTGATAAAGAAAATGTTTTTATACAACCAGCTCATTATATTTATCAAGGATCAGTTGATATTCTTTCTCAGAGTTCTGAATGTCAAAGTGCAAGAAGAGGACAATCAGAAGAATCCTACTGCCCGAAAGGTCTCACTACATCTATACGTAGCATTGAGGTTGAAACTGGATTAGTCAAAAACATTTCGGATTCTTCTCGTCGATTACATCTTTTTTATATATCTAGTGATATAAAGGGAAAAACAGAGGACCATACAGCAAGGGGGAATATTTCTCAAATTAACTCTACTTTAAAGCTCATTGAAAGTTCTATTTGCCTAAATAGAAGGGAGTTTTTCTCCAAAGGAGGAAAAAACTCAGGCTTCCCGTTTAACTTGCCTTGTGACGAAGAGGTTAGGTTTCTTTTTCCTGCACCCATCCCAAAGTACTAATTATTATTAAGTAAAATTCTTTCACCCTTATAGGTACTTTTCCAACTTTTGAACAGCGCTATAAATAATGTTAGGTTTTGGAAATGTTAAAAATAATAACAATATTCATTTTTTCAAATAACTTATTGGCCCAATATTCAATGAGCTCCAATCCCACATACAAAAAGTATTATTACGCTTCAGAGAGTAATAAATATTTTGATACCTTGGATACTTATGCATCTAGAGATTCAAAACCTAAATATTCCTCACATGTCATTCGTTGGGAGTGGTACCCGTGGTTGTTTTTAACGGCTCATCGCCGTTGGTCTTTAAGGCTTGATCGATTACTTCTTTTATACCCTACCAAAGTTATTAATAGAGACTGCCGTGGTTTCGATATTCAGCCCTTCGGAAGGTGTCATGTGACATTTCACTATTTAAAAGGGGATCACCTTGTTGATATCTATGAGGAGTTCACTTTTAATGACCAAGGAGAGATTACCTTCATTGAAGCTTGGACAGATGAGCCTGGCCTTGCGCCGATGGAGGAGTGGGATTATTGGGCTCAAGATCTCTCTGTTAATCGTCTTTCAACAAAAGTACCAGGACTAGGCTCGTATGGTGGAAAATATAATAAGAAGGAAATTAAAAGACTCGCAAAAACAGATAAGGATTTAAAAAACCTATTAAAGAGATTGCGATTCCCCGTTAGTTTTTGGCTTTTTGAAGCAGTCAGGTTTGCCTTTAAGCGCCATTAAAATCTAAAATAAATACAAAACGAAACTTGGATATTTCTGTGAAATTACTTTTTTTAATTTGCATCCTTTTTATTAGCTCTAATGTATATTCCTCTGAAGAGAATTGTCGAAAACCTCAGAGTACTTGTTTGTTCTCTCTATGTTTTTTAAATTGAATTCATTTAGCTTAAAAATTATTTACCAGGATGAAAATTTCATTGCTATAAATAAACCATCGGGAATTATAGTGCACCCTTGGAGTGAGTGTGCGGATGATACTTCATTAATGTATCAGGTAAAAGAAATTACGGGAAAGTGGATTTATCCAGTCCATCGACTTGATAGACCTGTAAGTGGAGTAATTCTTTTTGCATTTTCACCAGAGTCGGCGAGACATCTAAAAGAATCGCTGGAAAATAATAATACTCATAAAATATATATTTCTCTTTGTATGCATGAATTTAAAAACCCCGTTTGCAACACTTATGAGCTTTTTAATCAGGCAAGAACAAAAAAACAGCAAGCAAAAACAGGAATTATTCCTATTGAAACAAGTCAAAATGTAACTTTATCTAAAGTTCGAATTTTCACCGGAAGGTATCATCAAATACGTAGGCATTTCTCTTCTATGGGACACCATTTAGTCGGTGATACTAAATACGGAAAAGGAAATATAAACAGGTACTTTAGGGAGAAATATAATCTTCATCGGTTATTCCTCCATTGTGTAGGGCTGAAAATAACGATCTTTGGGAATGATTTTGAATTCAAAGCTGAGTTGCCAAAAGATTTAAGCTCTGTAGTTAATCAGTTGAAGTTAAGTTATAACGTAGACGATCTCGTTTTTAATAGTGAGTTTGATAACTTAGTAATCTTTTCAAAAAAGTTATCTTAACCCAAATACTTTCATGAGCATTGGGTTAAAAGTTTCTGGGCGACCTAAGTTTTTTTCGAACGAGTCAAAAAGTGTAGCCCAGACATCACCTATTGGAGTAATCGCTGTATTTCTATCAGCGTAATGAATCCTCTGACTTCTTCCCATCCAGGAGTAAAAATCGATGATCTCTTTATTTGTAAATCCATTTTTTCTCAATATATAAAACATCATATCAACCTGAAGTAGGTGAATGAGTTCGCCATGAGCTTTTCCTGCAAAGGTTTTATCGATGATAAGTTTTCTTGTTAAAAGTAAGTACCCGAAGCTTTCTTCTGTAAGAGTTCTGTCTATCGTTTGAAAACTTTCAAACATCTTGGTATCGATGTATTTCTTCTCCATCACCCTTAGAATAGTTGACCTACTAATCATACCATCTATTTTCAACATGAACTTTTGCTTAAATGGGCTATTGTAATAAGCATCTATATACAATTCTCTTTGAAATACCTTGACCCATTCAATGACCTCCGATCCCTCATTAAGGGATCTCCATAAGGTTTTTGATATTTCTTGATTTACTTTTAGTTGCTCTGGTATATTTTTTTCTCCGATGAACTCTAAAAGCCTTTTTGTTGATCTAAAGTATATTTTTGATCTAGCCCCACGGACAATTAAAAATACATCTCTATTAAAGGGAGAGACTCTTTTTTTTCTTTGATTGAATATTATTTTTTCAATTTTTTCAGAATTCTTTCTTTCAAGATGTGTTCTTATTATCTTTTTGAATCCGTCGAGACATCCAGCTCTAGAAGAGCCCAGGAAGGTAATAGAAAATATAGAAATTAGTATAATATTTCTCATTAAAACCTCTTATACCCAAAGAATGTTTCAAGGCCTATGTTAAAAATTTCGGGTCTTGAAAAATCATTTTCCCAAGAATCGAAAAGAACATCCCAAATTCCTTCAAGCGGTTGAAAGTAAAAGTCTTCAACTGGAATTTTCTTATTTCTTCCTATGAATTCAATAGTATCTCCTACAACTCTAGTAGATATACCTCTATCAATTGCGACAAACCTTAGAAGGTCCATATGTAACAAATGGGTAAGATGGCCATGAGGCTTCCCTCTAAATGTTTCATCAATAATGACTTTTCTATCGATTAATAGTTCTGAAAAATTACTTGGACTTAGAGCAGTCCACAGTCTCTCTGGCGATTTTGAATCTAGGCCAGTGTCCTTTAGTCTATTCAGGATAACTTCGACGAGTATTTTTTCTGGTACTTTTAATTCAGTTTCAAATTTTTCGAGAAGCTTCGAATTGCTTTTTGCATACGTGCTGAAAATAACCTCTTTGTATAGACCAGAGAGCCACTTTTGATGGAAGTGTATTAAGTTGTTATTTTTCCAGTAATGCTCAAGTAGGTCATTTATTTTTTCCGGCATTTTTTTTAGCGATATTGTTTCGATGAGTCTTTCGGCAAGATAGTTGCTTTTTTGAGAATTAAGCTCAAAGTCCTTTACTCTAAAGCCTATAGTAAGTTGAGCCTTTCTTTTGTAGGTCAGTAAACGACGCTCGATAAATCCCTGTATTGTGTCGCTAGAGCCTATTCTTCCAAATCCGATTTTTTTATCGAGTAAAGCTTGTCTTATCTCATTTGTGCAACCTGAGTGTGCTGGTTGGTACCCTAACAAGATGGAAAATGTTATAAAGGCGACAATTCTCATTTATTGGGTATGACCCAATTTGAGCTGCTTTACAATGCGGTGCGTATTATCTACACAAAAAAAGCCCAGTAATAAAACTGGGCTTTTTGATTATCTGTTTTTCAGTTAATTATTTAGTTTTAGAATAAAAGTCTGTAACTAATTGAAGATTCAGCTCAAAAGGAAGGTCGGTAACTAAAGGAACTGCCGTAACAGTTGCTTTGGCTTGTTCACCTTCGCTTGATAGTGTGTAGTTTGCAGGTACAGAATCTAGAGGGTGCCTAATTTGAGCAGTTTGGTAAGCTTGGCTTCCCATTCCCTTCTTGGAGATAGTTACAATGTCACCAGATTTTACTTTCTGACCTGGAACATTAACTCTTTTTCCATTTACGTAAATATGGCCGTGAGAAACAAGTTGAGCTGCTGATTTCATACTAGGAGAAAACTTAAGTCTAAAAACAACGTTAACTAATCTTTGCTCACATGCAACAATAAGTGAGTCAATCCAAGCTTGTTCCTTATTTTTTTTAGCGAGCTTAACCGCTCTAACTAGTTGTTTTTCTCTTAAATCATAGTGGTATCTAAGCTTTTGCTTTTCTCTTAACTGGATAGAAAAGTCAGATAATTTTCTTCTTCTTTGACCATGTTGCCCAGGAGGGTAAGGTCTTCTCTCTAGAGATCCTGGTCTTCCAAGTCCTGGAATTTCTACTCCTAATGCACGCTGAATTTTAAAGCGCCCTCTGCTTTTACTAGGCTTTGCCATATTGATAACTCCTATTTTTAACTACTTAAATAGCATTCTTATTACATCTATGGCAGATAGATGAAAGATAGTGTTTTCCATGTTTCGGCTCTAATTGTCAACATCTATAATTACATTTAAGAAATTTCTTTAAGTATTTGGCAATTTATTTTTGACGGATCCATTGACGATGAAGTATATAGGTGCTGTTAGTTAGTGAAAAAAACGCTAATTTCTTCGAGCCTCGAAAATTATAAAGTAAAGAGTACAGTTAAGACCTTCTTTTTACCATTGCGGCTCAGATAAACAAGTTAACAATGCTTTTTGGAATTAATTGAAAAGCGACAGAGTAAGAGAGGACTTATGAATAACAAAATTTACGTTGGAAACCTAAGCTACCGTGTAACCAATGAACTACTTCAAGAGAAGTTTAATGAGCACGGAGAGGTAACTTCAGCTAAAGTAATCACAGATAGAGATACTGGTAGAAGTAAAGGATTTGGATTTGTAGAAATGGCAGATTCTGAAGCGGCTACTGCTGCGATAGAAAACCTTGACGGACAAGAGTGGGAAGGAAGACGTTTGAACGTTAAAGAAGCAAAGCCAAGAGAAGAAAGAAGACCACGTTTCTAATCGACCGTTTTATATAAGCTAATTTTAAAACCCCGCTTTATGCGGGGTTTTTTTTTGTACTTATTTCACAACTTGTTGTGAAAAATCCTGAATTTGCTAAATGCTTAAGGGTTAGTTTCTTAAGGAGTGAGCTTGGCAAATTTAACATTAGTTTTTCTACTTTTCATTTTCTCAAGTTGTAACCTGATATTTTCCGTCGATGTGGACTGGTCTAAAAGACCACGGCTAAATAAAATAAAATACTCGCGTTCGTTTGAGCCTTTTTATCAAAATGTCGTGATGCCCCCAGAGATTTTAGAGTCAGACTATAAGCCTTACATAAAAGCTTTAGATGGTGAAAAGTATAGCGATTTAAAAGCTAAGCTTGAGAAAAGATTTAATGGAGACCACAAGTTATTAAGCTATATGTTTATAGATATGGATGATGATGGGGTCGAAGATTGGTATTGGAGTGAGTCATCAAATCAGTACGTTGCATTCGACCAGGACTTAGATAACGATGGAGTAAGTAATTTTGAGGATAGTGACCCCTATGATTTGAATGTGGGAAAAGAGGATCAAGACAATGATGGTATTCCAGACCACCTAGATTGGGATAAAAACAATGATTCTTTTTCTGAAGATGGTAAAATCTCAAAAAACTTAGTGCTTTTACAAAGTGAACTTTTTCAATCGCACAAAATTATTGCAATTAATCAAGACCAATATCACGATGAGAAATCACTTAAAGCTTTTAAAGAGATTTTAAGTCTCGTATTTAAAAATATAACTAATAAATCGGCAGGTGAATTTTATAACATCAAGTATGTTACGGCCAGGAAAGGAGACTCTAACTCATCGACCCTCGCCTACTATAAAGAGCCATCCTCACTAATCACAATCTTAGACCTTGGTCGTAAAGATGGAGAAAATCCTCTTTTTCCAGGAATTATACCGATGAATTTTTATGCAACAGTTATTCATGAACTTGGACACGCACTAGAGGATTACTTCAATGAATTAAATTTTGATAATTATATCTTTGATAATTTTTATAAAGGGGTTTTTGTAGAGGCTGGCATTGAGGGGAAAAAAGAATGGATATACAAAGGTAAGTCAAAAAAAGAGTGGAAGAGCTTAGCGCTGTCACAAATAAAAGAAGAACTCAAAAGGAGCTCAAGGAACTACAGCTATTATGTAAATGAAAGAGAGGGGGTATATAACACCTTTAGAAGCACAGTTTTTTCGGAGAATAATATTCCTACGGTTTACTCTCTTAAGTCTCCAGGAGAGCACTTCTGCGAAAGTCTAAGCGCTTACGCCATAAAAGTAATGATTCAAAATAGGTTTAAAGGACTCGAGAAAGATCGTTTTCATCGTTCTGTGAAAAGGCTTATAAATATTGTTGAGCAAGAGGCAGGAATTGGCGCTACAAACATAGACCAAAGGCTTGAGGAATTTTTTGAATCAAAGCTTGAGTTGAAGAAAAAGCTTCACTTTGATCGAGACTTTGAGGTAGATGACTTTAGGAAGGGACGTTGGGTTTTTCGAGACGAATAAAAAAGTTTATTTTATTTTAGGTAGAGGCTACTGCCCCCACCGCTGTTCAATAGTATCATGTGGATCATTGCTGAGCTCTAAATCGTCTTGGTAAAAATCAAATATCAACTTGTGTAGATTAACTTCCATTCCCTCTTTTAAAGTTAGGGTTTTCCCTGATAGCTTTTCTTTTAATATATTTTCACTTCCTTCTTCTTTTTCAACAATCTTTTCGACAATTTCAAACAATGAATCAACAAGCTCTTCCAACCTTCCGTCTCTCGATGGAGTTGAGTGAGCATAATACTCGCTTTCATTCATTCTTCGCCCAATTTGCTGGTAATAGTTAAAACCACTTTGAACGATTTGAACCCTTTCGTTGAATTGATCAGTTACTAAGTTTATATAACGATCTAGCTTTTGCTCAAGGGATTCGTTTACTCCTCCAGAGAGCTCTAAAGCAATCAGTTCTTCAAATGAATGTTCCTCTTCTAGGGATTTTTCAAAGATTTCATATTGTTTAGATGAGTATAGGTTGAGCGATTTCAGTTTAGCAGTGCTTGAAAAGAGAAGTCTTGGAGTACGCCAGGCCCTGAAACCTCCGACATCAAACTTCATCTCTATCTCGTCTGGTGAGGGAACCATAAAATCAACATCCAAAGATCTAATTTTTCTTGGAACCGTAGAGCTAATTAGCTTAGGAATACCTATGATATTTACATCGTGAACCATATATACATGAAACTTATAAAGTAAAAAGGGAGTGCCCGCGGCAACTGAGTCGAGTTTAGGGGAAAATGTATCGTAGCCTAGAGAGTATGTAGAAATTAATCGATGCATCCAATAGAGAAACTTTTTAAATCGTATGTCATTTTCTTTTGTGTGCCGGTTAAACTGAGACATTTTGTTTGTGAAGCGCTCACCGTATTTGTTAGGGTTACGAAAGTGAAAAGGAAGATTATTTTCATATGAAAAAATTGCTCTAATTGTGTATATAGCATCTGCACAGTCAGTGCTTAGGTCTTTCCATCTGCCGCTCGTAAATATGTCAGTATCAACTTTGGTCTTTACCCATTCGGTGTACTTTTTTTCCCAATCGGCATCCCATGCTTGCGATTCAACCCATATACCTGCAAAGGATTGATTTATAGTTGTTAAAAATACAAAACCACAAATAAGTTGTCTGAAAAGATTCATTTACTTCCCCTTATTAACAAAGCTTGTTTTGGGGTATATATTTCTTACCAAGTTTTGGGAAAAAACCCCGTTATATTTACAAAATATATGTAGTTTTTACATTTTCTGGCGTTAGGCCATGTATCTGAGGAGTTAACATGAATTGTCATTGTGGTGCAGTGTTGAGTTTTGAAAAGTGCTGCGAGCCTTATATTTTAAAAGAATCTTCTCCAGAGACAGCGGAGCAGTTAATGCGCTCTAGATACAGCGCTTTTGCTGTAGGCGCTGTTGATTACATTTATGAAACCCATCACCCAAGTAAAAGGTCAGAGGTCTCTAAGGACGAAATCATGAGTTGGTCTCAAGAATCAACTTGGAATGGGCTAGAGGTTATTGAAAGTTCTGCAGGCCAAAAAAAAGATGAAAAAGGTGTTGTAGAGTTTGTTGCACGATATTCAACAAATAATCAAAAATACAGTCATCACGAGCAAGCAAGTTTTCAAAAGATTGATGGAAATTGGTTTTTTGTTGATGGAAAAATAATCAAAAACATCATGAAAAACCCTAATAAACATGTGGGAAGAAATGACCCATGTATTTGTGGTAGTGGAAAAAAATATAAAAAGTGCTGTCTTATTAAATAAAAGGAGCCTCCAAATAATTGGAGGCTCCTTTTGAAATAGAATCTTTTTTATTGAAGAGCTTTTTTCGCGTTAACTCTTCCTGCTACAGAGAATGAGCCTAAGCTTCTAGATTGATCTGTTGAATCCATAATTTTTTGTTTTAACTCTGTGAAGCCTAAGCTTTCCCCTTGACTCATCATAAGCCCTAAAACTCCACTTACAATAGGAGTTGCCATCGAAGTGCCAGAGAGCTTTTTATAGCTTTTATTTTTATAGGTAGAGTGGATATCTACTCCTGGTGCAAATAAATCTACCGTGGTTTTTCCATAGTTTGAAAACCTCGCTTTCTTTCCTTTCCCATCACTTGCTCCAACAGAGATGATATTATCTAGTTCATAAGTTGCTGGGTAACTTGCCCATTTATCGTTATCATTTCTTGAGTTACCAGCAGCTGCAACAAATAAAATTCCTTCATTTTGCGCTTCTTCGATCACATCATAAAGTGCTTGAGAAAATCCGCCACCTCCCCAGCTGTTTGACATGATATGGACGCCAATGTTTGTGGCATATGAGATGGCCTTAATTGCACCGTCAAGTGTTCCACTTCCATTATCTGCAAGAAATTTTAGCGGTATAACTTGAGCTTCACGCATTAAGCCTCGTATTCCAATATTATTATGAGAAGCGGCAATGACTCCTGCGCAATGAGTACCATGACCGTTACCGTCCATTGGGTCATTGTCATTAGAGACGAAGTCCCATCCATTTATATCGTCAATGTATCCATTGCCGTCATCATCAACACCTTCTGTGCCATTGAGTTCTAATTGGTTCTTCCACATGTTTTCAATGAGGTCGGGATGAGTGTAGTCAACTCCAGTATCAATTACCGCAATTTTAATATTCTTGCTTCCTTGTTCCATTTCCCAGGCATCAATTGCATCTACGTCTTCTCCAATTTTTCCCCAGGAAAAAAAGCTTCCACTGTTTCTTCCAGTGTTTTTGAGGGACCATTGTTTAGAAAATTCAGGGTCATCAATATGATCTTGGGTTTTGTAGATTTGGTTTTCTTCGATATACTCGACATTTTGATTTTGTCTTATTCGGTCAATTTGAATTCCTGAGAGATTATTTTCAGAAGAGATTTTAATAAAATTAAGAGTTTTTGTTTTGATCTCTGAGACTTTGCCATATTGATTAAACTCAATAGTAGATTTATTTGATTTTAATTTTACAATATAAGAGTTTGAGTAAGCGAGCACTGGCGCTAAAACGCCAAGAGCAAAAAAGTGTTTGATCATTATTTCTCCTAAGGGGGGTTTTTATATAATTATGACCACTTAGGAGAATTTCTCAACGAAAGTAAGCTAAAGACAGAAAAAGCTTAGAAGTGACAAGACACTTGTTTGGACTGGAGGTCGTTGCATGACAATAAGCTTCGTAGGCTTTTGTTTTTGCCAAAGAGCTCATTTAGTCTAAAGTCTGTTGTCGGATGAATTCCTTCGTCGACTGTAATACCGCAGAGTGGATTAACATTTCTTGATAGTGAGATTAAAATCTCATCTTTACTATAATTAAACTCTTTATATAGTGCGGATAATACTTTTGCGCTATACGCATCAGCAACAATTTCACCGAGATGGTTCTTAGCTACTTTGCTATAGCAGGGAGTACCAACTTTATTTTCAATACATTTTTTCAATCTTTTTTTAGGAAAGTATAGTCCGAAGTAACGGCAACCTTTTTCACTTGTTTTACAAAACAAGGCGCGACAGTTTTCTCTTTTCTTTGCACACTTATTAAAAGTTTCCTCTTGTTTTTTTTCAAAATCAGCAAGACAAGGCTCTTTTGTTTCGAAGCACTTTTGCCCAGGCTTTATGTTTAAAACTTTTCCATAGTTTTTAGTAAAGCACGTGTGATATTTTTTATATGCATTAGGGTAATCAGCAGAGTCAATGTGGTGAGATATTTCATGGGATAAAACCATCGTCGTTCTAGAGATAAGCTCAGAGAAGTTTTTCATTAGGTTTACATTGATTAAAAATCCTGGGCAAATTAAAACCATTGGAAGGTCACCAACTGTAGTTGCGAACGCATTAACACTTAGGCCATCCATCCCACAATGTGCTCTAAAAAGAGAAGGTAGGTATCGATCGCTAATGCCAACATGATTCATATAGTCAAGAAAGGTAAAAACTCTGACTTGATTAATTTTTGAAATCATTGATGATTTTGTCACTCCTGAAAACTCTGTCTTGGTTATTTCATCTTTAAGTAATTGTTTTACTTTAGATATTAACGGCTGACTTACAAGATCTTCTTCAAAGTGTTCAATTTCTTCATGTGCAGCTTTTATAATTTCAGTATTTAAAATAACCTCTGATCGAAAATATCTTGTAAAGATTTTTAAAGGACCTTTGATTTTTAAGTCTCTAATTTGTTTTGCCGCTCTGTTTTCTGCTTTGATTTTAATTTTCTTTTTAAGAATAGAAATTTTTTCTTGAAGCTCTAGCTCTTGTTCAAGTGATGAAGAGCAGACAACTGAATTAAGATCATGACAATGGTCACTTGAAATTGAAGTTAATGAAAGGCTTAGTGATGTAACGCAAAAGATTAGTTTTAGGTGCTTCAAGATTATCTCCCCTTAATTTTATAGGGTTATATATAAAAATTTGTAATCCTTCTTCGAATTTGTAAAAATTGGACACAATGACAAAAATATTCATTGAGGCTGCATGAAATCAAGTACTTATGGTGATTAAGCCTACCCGGAAAGATCAATTTAATAAGTTTGAATAAAAAAGGTATTGGACATTTGTAATGGATACAAACGCAGGTAAATTCCTTCATAAAGTTTGTTTTTCCGAAAAATCTGTATTTATTTTTGGTAACGAAGAAATGGGCTCCAAGATTCCAAAGGAGTTAAGTAAAAGTGTTAAAAGAATAAAAATTAAACAGTTTGGAAAAACAAAGAGCTTAAATTTCAGAGCCGCTGCAAGTATGGCACTCTGATGAGTGTGTAAGCCAAACCTCTAATGAGTGATTTTGTATAGGTCACTATTTTTAGATGAGTGAACCAGTCTAAACCCTTTTAAATCCTCACTTTTGAAATACTGAGATAATGACTTCGCAATAAAAGGAGTTATCAAAGGATTAATTATTGGAGGGATTTCTCTAACTGACTCTTTTTTACCCTTATGTAAAATCACGTAGGATATATTATTATTTTTTAGAAGATTTAAATTAATTTTTTTTCCAGCATAAATATCTTTTAAAAAAGAATAAAGTAGTTGCTTCTTTTTCCCACGACTAAAAACGTAGCCATAAACAATTGGGTGCTGATGGTAACTTTGCCAGAACCAATATATCGGCCTATTCAACGGTAGTTCTAATATGGGCTTTCTTTGATCGCCTATTTTTGAATATATCTCAGGAGCCTTATTGTGATGAAAGTTATTTTCTTTAAAGCTTGGGTGAATGTCGATGAAAAGAAGAAGCACTAAAATTAACTTCATCTTTTTATTATTGAGTGAGCTTATAAATTGACCGACTAAAATTCCGAAAAAAAAACAAAAGAAAAATGGAGTATCTATCTGTAGCTCTTAAAGATTTAAAAAATGGAGTGAAGGATAGAAAGATTTCAGGAGTAACAATGGGAAGGTTACTCCCGGCTATCTTGATAAAATTACCAAGGCATAAAATAAGGCTTGAAAATAAACCATACATAAGAAGCTTGTTATTTCTTTTAAAAGTGACAAGGTAAAAAATAATTGAAGTCGTAATTACTCCCAGGTAAATACTTTCTTGCTTTTGGGTACTGTTTATAAAAAATGATAAAAATTGATATGAGCTAGGTTTAAAAATATTCACTAAATCTAAGTTAAAGGTAGCATGTGGGTAATAGAAATACTTTTTTAACCCCTCTGGAGCGTTGAGCATTTTCATAATCCAAGGTGAAATGACTATTAGTGCAGATAGGCTTGGAATTGTGAAAAGGTATATATTTTTTTTAATAAACTTTTTTGAAATAGTAACCGCTAATAATAATACTAGTGCGATATGAGTAAAGAAAAAGTATATGAGGCTTGAGCTGGCCATCAAAACCATCGACACGCATGCGCCGACAAGGTTTTTCCTTTCTTTATATTTCAGGTAGCGAGAAAAAAAGAAAAAGTATAAAGGAATAAATTGAAAATTCACGAGATTAAGCCATAAGCCGCTCGAAAAAAAGTGAAAACTTGAGAAGGTGACTAAGTATGATGTGAGTAATGATGTTAATTTATTTTGATTAAGCTCTCTCGTCAGAATGTAGGTAAATGTGAATATTAGTAAATAGCTACTCAGCATAATAAAATTGAAAATAGCTTCACTACTAAAAACAGGAGAGAGTATTAAGTGCAAAAAATCGATATAGTATGTGATGTCACCGTCAAAAGCACTTAAGCCTTGTGGATAAAATATAGTGTCCCAGTGATAATAACTTCTTGCTTCATTTAAAATAAGGTCTTTAGACTCCTTTAATCTTGCAAAGTGATTGTAAGAGTCTCCTGGGAAGCCAATTACACCAGAAAAAAGACGACTTAAAACATTTCTATAAGTAATTAAAGTCAAAGCAATTGAGCATCCGATGGGTAAAAGAATCTCATTTTTAGTTAAAAAATATCTGGGAGTTTTTAAGGATGAGAGAATCTTCTTTCTTATTTCTTGGAAATTTTTTTTAAGGAGGAAGATCAAGGTTAAGTTAAAGGCAAAAGATAAAAAAATAAGTAGTGAAAATTCTAGCTTAAATCTAATGAGGAAATCTAAGGCAGTGTCGGAATTTAATTGACCACTTTTTATTAAAATTTTTGCTTCACTTAACAGTTTCTCAATCAAGACTAATCCCACTATAATAGTTCTATAAATTATATATTGGATGCTTATAATTATGAATAAAGAGTATTTTGATCTGTTATTAAAAATGAAAAATAAGTCTCGAAAGCCTGTGTCCCTTTTTGGAAAAGGTGAAAGTAGTACGGGCGCTTTTAGGCCCTTTTGCTTATTAAGCGAGCAAAAGATTAAAGCTCAACCGATTTTTTCTTATGAAAATCTAAAGAGTTCAACAAATGAAGATTTTTCTGGACTAAAACTACGCCTAGTTAAGATGCAGGCTGGCTTAGGAAGTAGTGTAAAGCGAAATGATATTATAAAAAAGTTTCAAAATAGAGAAAATCTGGGCTCAAAAGGTACAGACTTATTTTTTCCTGTAGGAGAGTCAAAGTTTAGGAGTGTTGCTCATCTGCAGGTTCTGCAGGCTTATAATTTAAGGAGTTCTTTTGGTTTTTCTGATGTGAAAATCCAGTTCTTAGTTAATGATGAAACATCTAAGCAGATAGAGTCTTGTGTAGACTCCCTTGATGGAGAGCTTCGAGAAGTTGTCGCGCCTGAAGTATTCCAAGAAATGATGCCAACTATTTCTGAGTCAGGGGAATTAACAAACGAGAGATTGGCGCCAGCAGGGCATGGTTTTATCGGTTTTAATGAAGTTTATCATGCCTTATGTTCGAATGAGGATGAGCTTATTTGTATTGGAAATGGAGAGGATCTGAATTCATCTCCAGATGAAAAAATTCTCAGTCATATCACTCAAAATAATATTCCCGTAGTGATGATAACGACCACGAAAACCTCAGCAGATTTGAAAGGGGGGCAAATGGGCATTATCAAAGAAGGTGAAAAGGAGATAATTTCTATTTTTGAAAAAGCTCAAGCGGAAGAGTCTGGACAATTAGAATATTTCGAAAAGTTAGGCTTAAGAGAGCAAGATAACGAGAGTTTTTTTAATACAAACATGGCCATTATAAATACGAGAGCACTACGAGGTGCTTTTAATCGGTTAGATTTATCAATAGAGAGCTTTTTAGAGAGTATTGCTCCTGAAGTAATTCAAAATGTAAAAATACAAAATGGTAAAAAGTTCATTCAGTTAGAGTCGGCTTTGGGCTCAGTTCTTCTAAATATGAGTGCTTTTTTTATGAGAAAAACGGGCGAAAATATTCTTCACTTATGTAATGTTGGGGAGTTAAACCGTCATAAGTTCTTTCTACCGATTAAAAGCAGAGAAGATTATGATTTCTATTTGAAAAATTATGAGGTCTCAATTCCTGAGTTTGTCTTAAAGCCTAAGAAGTAAATAGAGTAAAAAATTAGCACCCTCTAGAACATAGAAGATTGATTTTGTATTAGTTAAATTATGCAAAACAAGCTTTTAAAATCCTTTAATCGTTCAATCACAGAGTTTTCTTTGTTTGATGATTATTTGGAGGTTCTTAGTGAATATAAGAATTTAGGGATTTTGATTAACCCTAAGGTTTGGTTTTCAACCGAATGGTTCTGCCCTGATGGAGTAGAGGGAATTGGTGTTCCATTTTATCTCCAATCAGAAACATTAATGAGGTACTTAAAAAGTATAGGAATTAATGTTGAGGGAGAAACCAGAGAGGAAAGAAAAAGGCTTTTTAGGCATGAATTGGCCCACGTTGTAGACAATGTGTACGGCCTTCGAAGATATAAAAAAAGACAGGCACTATTTGGTCAGTCTACAACAAGTTACCCTAGTTACTTTTTTCCAAAGATTAATTTATCGCTCAAAAGAAGAGGCTTTTCTCATTTAGATAATTTTTACTGGCAATCTCACCCTTGTGAGGACTTTGCAGAAACAATGAGTTTTGTTGTTGAAAGTGGAAAAATGAGATGTCATCGGGAGATCGATAAAAAAATTGATTATATTCAACAATTAATTTTATCCAGTAAGGTATTTTCAAAACAGAAAAAAAGAAAAATAAGTAAAGTTGAGGTTGATTCAATTCTAGGGGACTCTAGGACAATAGATCAATATGTAGAGGATTATTTCTACGAGAGGGACATTACTTCGTTTCAAAATTTATTTAGTTTAAAAGGTAAATATGATTTTGATGGGATTAATCTATCAGAAATGAAATGGGCGAAGACAAAACCTTGGGTAATTGAGAATTTTAGGCAAATAATTGCATATAAGAAAAATTATTTAGGTCAACCGACAAGAGTGTCGAAAAAAACTAAAGAAATGATTGAGTTTGGAGAAAAGTCATTTTTTGAAAAGTTTGACTTAAATAAGGTTTTTATGTGAGTAAAAAGTTAACTGTCGCAGTTGCCCTTCATCCTGAACTGATGCCTGATTTATCTGTTAATAATATAAAAAAAAATAATAGACTATCTTTTCCATGGATTACTGAATGGGATGTTGCTAAGTCATTGGAGAGGTTAGGACATCGAATAATTTTTTATCCAATAAAAGAACAAGGGTGCATAAAAAACCTGTTGAAAGAGTCGACAGGTTTTGATCTTGTTTTTAATCTTCTCGAAGAGGTCGGATCTGACCCAAAAAAAGATTTTCTACTACCAAAAATATTAAATGAACACGAAATACCATTCACTGGTTGTAATTCGGAGGAGTTAATATTTGGTCGAGATAAAATTTTGGCCAAAAATAAAGTATTAAAATATATAAAATCTCCAAAAACGATCGACCTAAGTAGGCCATCATTTCCTTTAATTTTAAAGTTTAATAATGAGGATGGGTCCTATGGAATCTTTAAAAAAAATATTTGTAATAATATCAAAGAGCTTTCTTCTCGAAAAAGTTTTTTAAAAAAGAGGTATAAAGGAGAACTTTACGCCGAGGAATTTATAGAAGGAATAGAGAGTTATGTCTCTATTTTTCAAAGGCCAAATGGATCTATAAAGGTATTTAACCCAAGGGTTCTTGATTTTCCTTTATCTAGAAATCCAGAAAAAGAAATTTACTCACAAATGGCAAAGTGGTCAGATCGGTTCCAATCAAATAAAAAAATAAAAACGATGACACTTGATGATCAATCTTTGGCCTTAAGTTTAAAAAAAAGAGCAATAGAAATATATATTGGACTGGGGCTTGAGGGGCCAATGAGAATTGATTTTAGATCTAATGATTTTGGTGTTTATTTTCTTGAAATTAACCCAAACCCAAACCTTGCCGTAGATGATGATTTCTACCTTTCAATGGCCTCAGAGGGAATTAGTTACGATGAAATGGTAGAGTCTTTAATAGAAATTGGTCTGAAAAGGCACAAGCTTAGAAATCATCTTGCGGCGTAATTTTTTTTTGAAAATACAAAATACCTAAATTTGAAAAAATAATAATTAAAGACCCAAATATTTTAAGTGCTGTTATATCTACCTTTAAAAATATATTCTCATAAACAAGAGATAGCGGGATTGCGAGATAATAAAAACCTCCGGTAATCACTGGAGGTAAATGGGTAGTTACTTTAAGCCATAGTCCATGGCCGATGAGTGTTCCTCCTACGCCCAAAGCCAATAGTAGCCACCAGTCAATAGCTTTCAGCTCAAAGGTTGCATAGGTCGTTCCAAAAATTAGATAAAGTAAAAATGCGATAAAAAATTGATAAAAGGCCCTTTCTTTTGCCGAGATATCTGAATTTTTAATATTAATGATTGGTAGGGCCGCGTAGAAAGCACTCGAGACGAAACCCCAAATAAAACCTTTCAATTCAATTGCTTCTGTAATAGTTAACCTGGTTCCAATGAAAGCAAGAATCGTAAGAAGATAAAAAGGAGCAGGGATAGGCTTTTTAAAAAAGATTCTAGAGTATATGAGTAAAATTATTCCATAAAATGAAAGCCCAATAACCGCAGTAGAGGGGTTACTGATCTTTACTGAGTGAGCATAGGTTCCCCAGTGGAGGGCGAAGAAAATACCTAGTGGGTATAATCTTTTAGAAAGCTTTATTGTTGATTTTTTTAAAAATGGGATTAAAAAGATTAAAGCTAAGACTAAACGGGCGAGTCCAATTTCCCAAATGTTTGCGCTAACCATTTTAATTCCAATTGGAACGAGTGTTAGGACAAGTTGGCAAAAAATCGCTAAAAGTATATATGGAGTAATTTTTCTTAGGCCATTCATAGAGTAAATATAATTTTTTTACTTACTTAGGTAAATCTATTTTTCATTTATGTCGAATTAAAGGACATGGGAAAGTTTTTTGTATTATTCCTGTATATATTATCTTGCCTTAGCTTAATAAAAGTTGGGGAGGGAATCGATATTGAGTGCTTAAAAAGTAGCACAATCAATAAAGCACCATCTTCTGAACTTGAAAAAATAATAAATAAAGATATCAGAGGTAATTGGGCAAAGCTTTCAGATATTAAAAATAAAAAGATTAATCAATGTGATAAAAAAGTAATTAATTTTCTTCTGAAGTCTGAAAATTATTTTATTAATCTCGAAGCTAAAGAGTTTGATTGTCAAAAAAGAAGATCAAAAATTCTTTGTGAAGAAATATTAATTGATGAGTGTTGTATTCTTAAATGGAGACAAGAAGAGCTTGAAGGGTGGAAAAAGAAACTAGAATAAAAAAAAGGGAGGCTTTATGAAGGCCCCCCTTAGGTTTATCAATAGATAATTCTTTTTAATTAAACTGAGCAGCCTCCGTTGAGCCTTTAAGCGCAAGAGTTGAACTAGCTCCTCCTGATATTACTGAAGATACGTCATCAAAATAGCCAGTACCTACTTCTCTTTGATGTTTTGTCGCGCTGTATCCGTCTATCTCTTTGTCAAATTCTTTTTCTTGAAGCTCACTGTATGCGGCCATTCCTCTATCTTTATATTGTAATGCCAAGTCAAACATTGAGTAATTTAGAGCGTGAAAACCAGCAAGAGTGACAAATTGAAACGCATAACCCATTGCGCCTAGTTCTCTTTGAAACTTTGCAATTGTTGTTGCATCTAGGTTTTTCTTCCAGTTAAAAGATGGAGAGCAGTTGTAAGCAAGTTTCTTATTTGGATATTTGGATCTTACGCCTTCGGCAAACTTTTTAGCTTCTTCAATGGATGGGTGAGACGTCTCACACCATAATAAGTCAGCGTATGGTGCATAACTTTGGGCACGACTGATTGCTAACTCTAGGCCATTGTTAATTCTGTAGAAACCTTCAGGTGTTCGTTCTGCTGAACTAATCCATTTACGATCAATCTCGTCAATATCACTTGTTAGAAGTTGAGCAGCCTCTGCATCAGTTCTAGCAACAAGTAATGTCTCGGTTCCACAAACATCCGCAGCAAGTCTCGCTGAGGTTAGTGTTTTAATAAACTGTGAAGTTGGAACAAGAACTTTCCCTCCAAGATGTCCACATTTTTTCTCACTGGCCAATTGATCCTCAAAGTGAACACCACTTGCGCCTGCGTCGATCATTGCTTTCATTAACTCAAAAGCATTTAAAACACCACCAAATCCCGCTTCTGCGTCTGCCATAATCGGAGCTAACCAGTGTCTAGAAACTTTTCCTTCACTATGCTCAACTCGGTCTGCACTTAAAAGGGCATTGTTAATTCTTTTAACCACACAAGGAACACTATTTGCGGGATACAGACTTTGGTCAGGATACATTGTTCCAGCAAGGTTTGCATCAGCGGCCACTTGCCATCCACTTAGGTATACTGCTTCAAGCCCAGCTTTTACTTGTTGTACTGCTTGATTTCCGGTCAGAGCGCCGAGAGCATTTATATAAGGCTTTTCATTTATTAATTTCCAAAGTCTTTCACTTCCAATTTTTGCAATAGAATAATCTAGTTTGTAACTTCCTCTTAGTCTTAATACATCTTTAGCATTGTAGTTTCTTGTGATGCCTTCCCAGCGTGGACTTGAGTCCCAGTGTTTTTGTAATGTTGTTGAATCTTCCATGATTTATTCTCCTATATTTAGTTATTTATTTCTGACGTGTTTGTTAAAAATTCAGGCATCTCTTTTTGACAAAAAAGATCTGAAGCTTGGTCTTTGGCTCTTCTAAACTCTTTGAAAATCTTTGCTGATGGATCGAGGTGAAGTTCATTAGAAATCTTCTCTAGTTCATCATTAAAAAGATCCTTAATTAAATTCTCATCAACTGTTTCACCGGTATCTAGTGTTATACCGTGGTAGAGCCATTGCCATGTTTGTGCTCTCGAGATTTCAAGAGTGGCCAGGTCTTCCATTAGATTATCCCACGCAACGCATCCAACGTGGTTATTCCAGCCTTGCATATAAGCGATGCCAACACGAATATTAGTTCTTAGGCCATCAATTGTTTTTGGGCCCTCACCATCCATGATTAAATTTGGGAAGCGGTCCATATCTGGTAGCAGCTCATGCATTTGGTTATCTTTTGGAAATGCCTCCATCGCAGGCCCAATGAAGTAAGGGTGAGAGACCCAGCAGCCATCGTGGCCAATTTTAAATTCATTTCTTTTATCTTCTGATACTTTTCTTGTTTGAGCTTCTCTTGTCTCAGAATCTTTTCCGGGAGTGAACGCACTCATTCCACCAATTGCATAGGCACCACGCTCATGACATATCTTAATTAATCTTTTTGCGTAATTATCCATCCAGTATTTTGACATATTTATTGTTGCTCTGTCGGGTGAGATTTTGTCGCTGTGTTTTCCCAGAACTTTTATGTCAGAAAAAATCTTATCCCACCTTCCAACATTTAAGCTTGCGGCGTGATCTTTAAGTTCAAAGAGTATTTCTTCAATTTGAAATGCTGCCGGAAGAGTTTCAATTAGAAACGTTGCTCTAATACTAGACCGAGGTATTTCGAGGTGATCTTCAATCTCATTAAAAATATTATTCCACCACCTGGCTTCTTCAAAGTGTTCACACTTGGGAACATAAAATTTTGGAGTTTGTCCGTGGGAGATAAACTTTTTTGCTGTTAGTAAACTGGTGAGGACGAGGTCCATCATTCCACCACTTACAGGAGCGTCATCTACTGTCGCGTTTGCCTCATCGAGGTGCAGGCCTCTAACTCGAACCATTGCTTTTGCAGAGTCGCTCGAGTCAAGCTTATATGTCTTTTCGATTTCACCGCTGTCATTTTTTTTATGAAATTCTAAATTATTCTCACTGACGGCTTTAATGTTTTCAAGGCCTGAGACAACGTTATCCCAACTTGGTTTCATGGAGTCTTCAAAGTCTAGCATGGCCGTATCGGCTCTAAAACCACTTGAGTTTCGGTTTAACATATTGATGACCATTTTTGGGTCATTAATAGGACCGGTTATTTCAACTCTTCTGGTTTGTAGGTCTGTAGGGATAGGAGCAACTTTCCATGCACTGGTTGCCGCGGTTGATTCTCTGTTAAATTCAGGAGAAGCCCCACTGTCAAATGCAGTTTGTCTTTCTTTTCTTTTTGCCAAAAGCTCAATTCGCTGATTATTGAATTTAGAGTGCAATTTAACAAGAAAATCTAGGTCATCGCTACTAACAAGACTTTTTAGGCGATCACTCGCTTCTGATGGGGTTAAGTTTATATTGTTCATTTTCTCCTCACTTGTGGGTAAATAAAATTATCTTAGGTAAGTGTTTTTGAATCAAGCAAAAAGCAAAGAAATCAAGTATTTATATGCTCGAAAAGAGCCTAGTCATTTGTCTACATTTTTGTCACTGCAAATACGTATATTATCGAAAAAATCTACTTGGTGATGGCGCTAAACTTGCTGTAAACCTAACTAGAACACTACAGTTTAAAGGCTCGAGTATGAAAGACCTCCAAGTTACTAGAGAAGTGAACACAGAAATAGAATTTTTACATGACCATATGAATAATCACCCGATATGGAAATCGAGGCTTATCAAGGCTTTTGAAATGAAGCATTTAAACCTTGATGATATTCGCTTTGTCTTCTCTCAATATTACTTATATTCAAAAAACTTTACCCGTTATCTTTCTGGTCTTATGGCCAATATGGAAAATGATTATTACCGAGCGAAATTAAGTGAAAACTTATGGGAAGAGGGCGGAGGTGCTGACCCAAGCGAGAGGCATTCTTTTTTATTCCAAAATTTTTTAACGCAAAATTTATCCATCGAGTTAGACTCAGTTAAATATGAAGCTTATTCTCATAACTTCGTTCAAAAGTTTCTAAACCAATGTATAAATGAGGGAGCCTTAGAATCAGCGGCTTTTTTATCTGTGGGAACAGAGGCAATAGTACCAAGGTTATACTCTATAATGGTTGGTGGAATGAAAAAAGTTGGTTTGTCCGACGAAGATCTTAAGTTTTTTCATTTGCACATGGAGTGTGATGATGAACATGCAGAGACACTCGAAGAAATTTTACTTGATTACAAAGATCATCCCAACTGGAAACAACGCTCACTGGCAGCGCTTGATTATGCATTAAATTTAAGGCTTCAGTTTTTTGAAGAAATTTATGAGTCCTTAAGAGTTGAACGAGTCAAAGGAAAGCTTGATAAAATTCAAAATAAAAAAAGTCTTCATACAGAAGATCTGAGCGAATCAGACCTTCGGTTTAATTTAAGAAGTGAAGCAAAAAAATCCAATTCAAATGTATACGAAAATAAAGTTGATAAACATAATATCGATTTTAAAGTTTGCCGAGCGCCTTTCCCTGCTGAAGTAATTGATGCAAGACTTGTGACCATTGCTGAGGGAAAATGTAATGAGCGTCATAAACATGCTCATGAAAGTGTTTTTTATATTCTTCAAGGTAAAGCAAAGGTTATGGTGGGCAATAAGTTTATGGAGCTTGGAGAAGGGGAGAGCGTATTTGTCCCCCGCTGGGAAATTCATCAATCTGAAAATATTGGAGAGGGTGAACTAATTATTTATGCCATTACTGACTTTTATCTAACAGGCTCAGCACTTATCGGGAATTATAATTCAACGGCCAGAATGAATAATGACCTCAATTAGTTTTACTGTGAAACTTTAATTCTGGACCCTTTCTGCACATGGATCATTGTCGGAAGGGCGATACCAGTAATCCTCGCCTGAGATACTTCCTGTGCACCTTTTTTGCTTTAAGCATTTCTCCCAAACTCTGCACTTTCTAGGCCCACAGATATAATCCTCCCCAACCACCCTAGGCTCAAGGCAGCCTTTACAGGGCTTCACGCATCTTCTTAGTCTGGCGCACCACTTTGAATGACCTTTTTCGGGGCATTTTCTTTTAATCTCTTGTTTCCTTGATGCCTTTTCTACGCTATCAGCGTTACCTAGAAGCAAGAATAAGTTCATAAATACAAAGAGCTTATACATTAAGGCTGTTTCGGGCATTTAATTATGATTTTAAAGTGTAGTAATTTCATTTAACTAGGTTTTTCTCTGATCTCATGATACCACCGCCTCGAGGTCAAAACCTTCGCTAACCCGTTGAAAAACCTCTAACTTTAATTAAAGAGGAAAAATGACACATTTTAGCGATTTAGGGTTAAATAAAAACACTTTGGCCACCCTTGAAGGGCTTGGTTACGAACAGCCTACAGAAATTCAAGAAAAAGCAATACCAGTACTACTTGAATCAAATAGAGACTTTGTTGGACTTGCTCAAACAGGGACAGGAAAGACAGCAGCTTTTTTACTTCCACTTGAAGAGAAGCTTGATAGTAGTTCAAGAAAAATTCAAACTTTAATTCTTTCCCCGACGAGAGAACTTGCCAACCAGATTTATGGTGAATTTGGGAAGCTATTTCCAAAAACAAATATTAGAGCAGAAGTTGTTTGTGGGGGTATTAGTTACGACAGACAAATTGGTGCAATTAAAAGAAATAAGCCTCAAGTAATTATTGGAACTCCAGGGCGTGTTATTGATTTAATGAATCAAGGACTTCTTCGGTTTGATGAAACGAGGTACCTAGTACTAGATGAAGCTGACGAAATGCTTAACATGGGATTTCTTGAAGATGTTCAGTTAATCCTTGAAAATATTAAAAATGACAGAAACATTTGGATGTTTTCTGCGACAATGCCTAGAGAGATTAAGTCTCTTATTAAAAATGAATTTTCAGAGCCAATTACTGTTTCAAGTTCAACAGAAAGTTCGGCGAAAAAATCAATTGAGCAAAGCTACTATGTTGTTCAAAGAAGATACATCTCTGAAGCGCTAAAAAGAATTATCGACGTAGAAGATGACGTTTACGGAATTGTTTTTTGTCGAACAAAACTAGAAACAGCAAACCTTGCAACAGAATTATCATCTGAGGGGTACGCTGTTGAGATGCTTCATGGAGACATGGGCCAAGCGCAAAGAGACCACGCTTTAGCGAGATTTAAAAAGAAAAAAACGAAGATCCTTGTTTGTACAGATGTTGCAGCAAGAGGAATTGACGTTAGTGACTTAACGCATGTTTTTAATAATGATCTTCCACAAGATAAAGATAGCTATATTCATAGAATTGGGCGAACAGGAAGAGCTGGAAAGTCAGGTAAGGCAATTACTTTATTAGATAAAAGAGCAGTCGGGCGACTTCGTTGGATTGCTAAATCGACGAACTCAGAGCTTATACAAAAAAACCTTCCAACAGGCGATGAGTACAAGACAGCGAAGATTAATTCAAAAATTAAATCTTTAGAGAACGTGATTAACGCAATAACTGAAAAAGGTGATGATTTTCAAATTGATTCGAGTTTTGAGAAGTTCACTTCAAATTTAGAAGGACTTGATAGAGAGAGCCTTCTTAAATTACTTTTTACAAACTTTTTCAATAGTGATTTCAAGAAAATTAATGAGCTTGGAAGTATTGAAGAAAATTTCACAGAGAGATCAAGAGGCGATCGAGGTGGAAGACGCGAAATGCGTGACAGAGGTGACAGAGGTGACAGAGGTGACAGAGGTGGCCGCTGGGATCGAGGTGATCGAAGAGATCGAAGAGGTCGAAGTTCAGAAGGTCGAGGACGAGATTTTTCGAGTGACCGTGGGCCAAGAGACGGTGGAGACAGAAGAAATGATCACCCTCGAAGAGATCGTCGCACTGGAAAAGATTCGGTAAGAATTTTTATGAACCAAGGTAAAGGTGACGGTGTTGGTCTTCATCTTCTTTTGGGTCAATTGTCTGATCAGTTAGGAATCAGGAAAGACAATATTAATAACGTAGAATTAAAAGATAGATTCTCCTTTTTTGATGTACCAGCTAAAGCTGGCCAACAGTTAGTTGGTTCTAAGGACTTTAAGATTCAAGACCGTGAAGCAAGATTTGAACTATCAAAATAGATAAAGGCAATTTTTGTGAGTACAGTTGTTTTAGTATTTTCAAGCGGGATGAACATCCCGCTTTCTGAGAGTTTTGAGGCAGAAATCTCAAAAAGAGATAAAGCTGTAAAAGTAATAAATGTCGAAAATGTAAATCTCCCCTTATTTCACTCTAAAAATGAGAGTGCTTTACCTAAAGATTTTAATTCAGTTTTACATGATTTAAAATCGGCAACCTCAATGGTTTTTGTCGCGCCAGAATACAATGGAAATGTGCCTCCAAGCTTTACTAATTTTCTAGCGTTTTGCTCAAAAAGCTCAAAGGATTGGCGGGAATTATTTAATACAAAAAAAGCCGTTGTTGCGACTCATAGTGGTGGCGGTGGTGCCCATGTTTTGATGCATATGAGAATGCAGCTGTCTTTTATTGGTATGAATGTTATTGGGCGAGAAATTTTGACTAATTATAAAAAGCCAGTAAATCCTGAGAGCCTTACGGCAGTTGTTGATCAACTACTTGGATAAGGTCTTGTCTATTTTTAATTCCTAGAAAATTTATCGCAGAGTTTTTAAATTCTTTAAGTTTCAGCTTTTCAAAGTTTGTTAAAGGCTTTTCTTGAGTGAGGTCGTTCCAGGTATCATAAACCCCAATGAGGCCATTTTTTTTAGAAAAAATGGCAAAGTAATCATCGCTTGCCAGGAGGAAATCCTCATTGAAACACTGATAGCCTCTTAAGCAGTTTGTTGAACCTATGATCCTTTTTATGTTTTTACACTTTGTAAGATCAATTCCATCTATTTTTTTTGATAGAGAGACGCCGGTTAAGCTTAAAAGTGTAGGAAATAAATCAAGCGTAGAGGTGATTTTTTTTGTGTTTTCTTTAAGGCAATTCACTTTTTCCTTGGAGAGACTCTGCTTTAGTTCTTTGGGTAGGTGAATAATCAATGGTACCCTGACGGATTCTTGATGAAAGTCTTTATAGTGAAAATGAGCGCCATGCTCACCAAAAGCTTCTCCGTGATCACTCGTTAGGATGACAATTGTTTTTTCAAGGTCGATGGATTCAATTACTTTTTTTACCGTTTTACTCATCTCGCTTACAGAGTGAAGATACTTTCTTTTTTTATTATCCGGGTAATTTTTAAGCTCAGAAGGAAGGTTTTTATTAGGCGGGTGCAAGTAGCTGTGAGTCCCATCCATATGCCAAATACCAAAAAAAGGTTTAGTGAGTTTTGAAATAACATATTGTGAAAATAGTTGATCTCCATTAGACAATATCTCTAAAAGAGAGAGGTCTTTATTTATGTTTTCAAGATCGTCGATAATTTTTAAGTTTTTTGTTTTTATACTTTGATCCAGCGCCGAAAACTGAACATCTGCCGTTGATAAATAAAAGGTATTAAAAGTTGAGAAGTACTCCCATAGTCTTGGAGCCTGTTGAAAGTGCTTAAAGTTTCGAAAAGAAGATGAGGACGTGATAAAGCTTGGCATAGAGCTATCGGTCATATTGCTTGGTGATATAGCATAGTCAAAAACAAAAGAGTTCTTGTAAAAACTTTGTAAAGGCTTATCGACAATTATACGAGGAGTTTTGCCGGCTGAAAGCGCGTCCATTCTTAATGCATCACTAAGAAGAATTAGAATGTTAAATTTATGGCCATGGATGATTTCTTTTTTGAAATCACCGTCGAAGCTAATCGAATTTTTTTTATAAGGAAATAAAGGTTGAGAAATCGTTTGGGCAATATAGCTGGCGCTAAAAGGGAGAAAGTGCTGGTCATCTAAAAATTTAGAAAATCTACTGAAAAAAATTAAAATGGTGATGATGATAAGTGAAAAGTACTTATCTTTTTTAAATGTTTTTTTTACGGATAATTTTGTAAGCCCCTTACTGATAAAATAAAAGATGATTATTGCAGGTAGGATAAAAAGCTCAGCCTTTGCCATAATTAAAACTTCTTGAAGCATTCGAGGTTCACGAAGAATAAATTCATAAGCGGTTAATGGGATAAAAGATCGATAGTGAAAGTAATAGACTAATTGAACAAACGTTAGGATTAATAACGTTGTTGATATGTGGCGAATATATTTAAACCGCTGGAAAAATAGTACGCCGTAAAGAAATATAAAATTTATAATTGTCCCGCCAAGAATTTGCCATAAAAACTTCGGTGGAGACAGAAGATAGTGTATGCTTGTGACAACAAGACATAGGATAAAAACGTATTTAGATTTCATTAATTATGAACAAAATGCTCGGCGGTAAATTTTATACCAATAATACTTTGGAAAATGATTATTGGCTGAAGAACACATTAATGATTCACTTGTACATCTTGTTTT
>Ga0233434_1000438_pt1 | contig 47837 bp, 46 predicted proteins | sample SI_122_August201_4_FD_182738 | JGI IMG/M metagenome (GOLD analysis project Ga0233434, IMG submission 182738) | Seawater microbial communities from Saanich Inlet, British Columbia, Canada - SI_122_August2016_120_MG | ecosystem: Environmental > Aquatic > Marine > Inlet | place: Canada: British...
AGAATGTCTTTAATCCTGCCCAGCGCCGCCTTCGCTGTTTTTACTCGTTGAGATTTTCTTAGCTTTTCCATTTGCTCTTGAAGCTGCTGAGTGACTTGGGCGCCAGGGGTATTTTCAATTAATTCTTCGATCCCTCTTATTTCAGCTCTTAAGGCAGCAAGTTGTTGGCGATTTGCCTTGATAGCTTTGAATGGAGCGGTGGCCATCCAAGTGAATAACTTTGCCACGTTACCGCCTGTTGCATCTAAAAATTGCTTGGATCTGGATAATGGTTTTAAGAGATCCAGGTTATGCTGAATGATTTTTGTCATTTCAGGCGAATCTTTGAAAAATTGTCTCATTGCTTTTAAGGCCTGTTTTTCACTTCCATGCTTTGCTGCCATTTTCATCCAATTAATAAATTTTTGTTTTGTTGCGGGGTCTGACAGAACATCTGTCATTTCTTTTAATGCGGTTTCATTTTCAAACAGTCCTCGTAAAATACTTCTTTTTGGGCGTAGGCCTCTATGAAAACCAGATCGTAAGGCGTCAATAATTTCAGGATTTTCCGTGAGTAGATCAAACATTTTTCTTCTAACGGACGGATCTTTTATTTTTTCGAATCCTAGGTTTCTTAAAATTTCTAGTCTATTTTTCTGGAGGAAGTACGCCCTCGGATTTTTTAATGGATTTACATTTTTTCCTGCGAGTTGTGATAGTTTTAATAGATCATCGTTGGTTAAGTCATCTATTTTTAAAAGCTTTTTGTAAACGTGCTTGAGTTCCTCTAGCGCCTCTTTTGATGCGGCTTTAATTGCACTCTTGCTTGCATTTGCTCCAATCAATCGGGTTAATCTTCTGTTTGCTGATTGGAACTTCCAATGATGTGCTAGGTTAACGGCATCAAATACAGCTCCTGCTCCAAAGAGCACTGCTCCTACCAACTCCATTGTTTTCTCATCTTTGGCATTAGAAAATTTTTCGTAAACTTTACCCACCTCTTCAGTAGAGCAAGATTTATCACCTTGGTAGATACAGCGAAGATAGCTTTGTAGATCATGTTGCGCTTTCGATAATTTACCAAAGGCACTGTAAAGGTAGTGTATTGTGCAGATGGTATCTCCAATGGCACCAGCATACCTGGCCGGAGGAGGTGCCATTGTCGCCACCCCTGCCGCAAGGCATGTGCTCATAACAAGATTCTCGTTAAAGAGTTCAGCATTTTCTTTCGCCTTAATTGCTTTATTTTCCTTTGCGATAAGACACTGTCTGACTCCCTTTAACCCCGGGTTATCCGAAATTAAATCTTGTCCAAGCTTTCCTTGCAAGAGATGTAGGAATTGATTTTGATCTCCTTTTGCTCCACAGAAGTCTTCGATATCTTTATTTAATGCGGATAAGTTCAATTCAAAGTAATTTCTTCTTGTGCCGATACTCGTCGATCTCTGTGATGTTTGTATAAGCTCACTGAACTCATTATATTTCAGTTCAAAAATATCCTCAGGTTCGCTAGTTTTTAAATCTAAAATCCAATTATATTCATTATTCTCTGGGTCTAGGTTAACGCCGAGAATAGGAAACCTTGTGACCGTCTCAGAGATTACTTTCATTGTTTGTTTAAATTCTTCAAATTCCTTTTGTGCTTTGTACTGAGCCTCTCGTATTTTACGTGTTTGTCTACTGCCTTCACTGCTACACCAATCTCTATAATCTCCCCATCCTATGATGCCTTCATCGCCTCCAAATGTCGGTATCACAAGTTCTTCCTCTGGAAATTCCGTAGTGTAATCATCAACGACAAAGCAAGCGAGACCTTTTCCCATACCGGCCGAGCCCACCTTGAAAAAAGAAGCTATTTTACCAGGCTTTAGGTCTTTATATTCTTGGTATAGTTCATGGGCACGCTTGACGTGTTTTCTAAAGTTATCCTTTAATTTATCTAGGTCAACATTTTCATGCTCTACAATCCCAAAATCGGAGCATTTGAAACTTGATTTCTTTTTGATTGGACTAAATTTAGGTCGATATTTTGTGCAGTTTTTGGGATTAAGTTTAAATTTAACTGTAATATTTTTGAGTTCAGTGCCCAAAATATCAAAATACTCATTGTTATTATATTTTTCGACCTTTGATAAGTATTCGCGATCACTAAGTCCTTTAGCAAAAGCTTTGTTGTTGACTACTGATCGGCATATTGTTTTTGCTTTTTCTTGAAGAGCGGAAAAATTCAAAATTTTTCTTAAAATACTTTTGGAACTATACCGATGTCCTTTATTTAACGTACTTTTTAATACTCTGTGAATATGTTTTTGTGCATGTTCATTTTTACATGAATGACCATTTATATTGATGCAGTTTCTGGTGATACCTTCTTTGGTATTTGTAAGAATAGGGCACTCACCGGCTTTTCCGATAGTCTTCGTTTTTGCCTTTGAAATACAGTGTAACCCGTCGTATGTATTTTTAAATCCTTTAGGACAATTTTTTTCTACTTTAGGTTGTATGGTTTTCCCACCTTCAACAACACCTTGATAAACAATGGTTCCATCTTTTATACCTGCAGCAGTTAAGAATGTGCCGACGCCTCTATCACCAAAAGATTCATCAAAGAATGTATCGGGGTTTATCTTTAAATTTTTTGCCATTTCTAGAAGTTCATCTCTGGTAAGGTTTTTATTAATACAAGAAACGCGCTGTTTTGCTGGAATACGTTGGCAAATGGCGAACTTCTTTTTTAGTTCATGATTAACTTCCATCGTCTCTGGGTTCATGAAGCCTTGTTCTAAGTTTTGTTGCTGGCCATATTTTTCTAATCTTCTGAAAGTATCGTAATTTTCAAGTAGCTTACATAGTGGACTTTGAACTGAACTTTTACATTTATCCATCGCTTCATTTATTACATAATGGGATTCAAACTCGAAACAACTATTAGTATACTTATCAATTAATTCGTGTTGTCTGGCGGTTAGAGGTTTATCAAATTCAGCTTGGATAGATTGAAGTCTTTTTTGTGGATTTAGGGAGCTCTTTCTAATTACTTCTGGTAGGCTCTTCAGTATTGAATTTCCGGTAAGTATTTGTCTTGATTGATGACAGGATAAACTTTCAATCGAGCATTTATCGAGGTTATCGTTTTTACAACCATTCTTTAAATCATCCTCAATAATTTTTTTAGTTAATCCCTTGCCAGGGTAGTAAGATAATTTGGGAAAGCCAGGTACACACTTTTTTATGAATTCATCTTTGTCAAAACTCAAACTGCGTGGGTCCACTTTTGACAGGTCGACCATACTCTCTATTGGTGTGTATACATTAGACTTTGCTATATTTTGTTGGGTTGTTGTTTGACCAGGGGTTTGCTTTGTTCGTTGATTATCTTTGTTCTTATTAAATGAAATTAGGTTTTTAAAACTATACTCATCGCATCCTATTTTTTTTTCTAATAGGCCGGAGCTCGTTATGATTTTGTAATCATAGTCAGATTTTTGGAACGGAGGTAATAAACTTTTTTGTCCTCCGCTTTCTTCTCTTGAAATACTAGAGATGATGGCACTAGCCATTTTGAATTTAGTTTTTTGGTCAATGCTTTGGAGTTTTATACATATTTTAGCAGGCGCTTCTTTTAGAGATTTTTCGTAAAGGCTTTTCAATGGAGCTGAAAGATTCTTTAAGCATTTCAGGACTTTATCCCTATTGTACTTTCTTGATGGCCGAGGACATTTTCGTCCTTCTAATTTGTTTACTTCCAAAGTCAAATTTTGAATATTCTCACAGATGGAAGAGTTGTATCTTGGTACTCCATTTGTGGCGGTCGAAAGCGCTGGGATTTTGAAAGGGATGCTTAATGGACTGGAAACAGTTTCAAAATCTAAAATAAAGTGGTCTTTCAGGCGGTTGAAAATCTGATTTTGATAGTAACCTGATATTTCGGGAAAACCTTCGCCAAATTTTACAGATAACGTTGGCTTACCTTTTCCTGAAGGTGTTTTCGTGACTTTCAGAAATGGCCTGAGTTGATAGATGACATCCTTTAATTCCTCAATTTCTTCAGAAGAGTTAGATCCAACATTTATTAGTTCCGCTATGTTTTCCATGCTTAGATTTTTTGAAACGCACGCAAGCAAACTATAGCCTGAATCTACGTAGAATGGTTTTTCTTCGTTACATGTTGATTGAGCACAAGTAGCCTTTTTTTTAAAGTTTATATTTAATAAATCTGTACGATCAAGATGAGGACATTGTTTCTTTTCTCTTAGAGATTTCGTTGGATCAATAAACTGAGCTTTTTGTTTTAACTCATCAAGGAAGCTTCTTGATCCATCACAGTTGCAACCGTGCTGATCCAGGCATGCTTCCATAAAATGATAATCATATGGAATTCTTATGTCTTGATTTTCTCTGACGTTCTTTAAATCTTCTGTGTACTTGCTTCTGCTTCTTACCCATAAGTCATGTTTTCTATCCAGGGTAATGTATTCCTCTTTTGCAGAGCGTCTTTTTCCTCTGCTCCCCTTTACTCTCCTTCTTTTACACCTAAGAATAGATTGTTGCTTCTTGAGTATTAAAGGTGAATCGTAAAAATGAGTGCCGGCATACATCTTTGTAATTGCATGCTTGAAAGTTTTAATATTGAAGTCTTTAGCTAGAATGCCTTTGAGAAATTTTTCTATATCTTTTTTTTGTTTTTCGTTGAGTAAATTTTCAATTAATGAATAAAGCTGAGTTTTCAGTTTCTTGAAATTTTGCTCTGAGTGATGTCGCTTATAATCTGACTTTTTATATATTTTTTCTAATTTTTTTTCAAACCGTTTCTTATTATCTTGAAAAATTGATTCGGCCTTTTTGATGTCAACAATGTTAGGACTACTTTTAATCTCTTTTTCGCTATAGGCTAGAGGAGATCCACCAATTTCTATATACTGGTATAGGTTTTGATCACCGTACATGCAGTTATGAATATGTGTGAAAAATCTGCCAGAAGAACTTTTTCGCCACATGGAGTTATGAGTATGTATTAAAAAACGGCCAGCTAAACTATTTTGCCTTGCGAATAAAATTTCGAATGTATCAGACGGATAATCCTTATTTACAGTTGAGTATTTGCACTTAAGTTCATTTGTATCTGGACTATCGCTATTAGATGTACCCGCCCAACAAAGTATCATTAATAAAAAAAAATTTTTAAGTCCTAATTTCATAATATTTATATCACTATATGGTTCATGTCGGCATTTCATGTTTGGGAGTTTAGAGCTCTACATTGTTAAGCGCTTTTGCACCTATACCACTACAGCTATATAAACTTTGTTTGGGGTAAAACTTTTTACACCCAAACATTTTAAATATTCCTGGTTCCCTTAATAAAATTTCGTTTAGCCGAAATGTTCCTGAAGGGTGTGAACCATCGTCCTCGCTTCCGCATAATAATTTATAGGAAGAACTTAGTAGTCTTAACTTTTTTATCTTACTGAAATTTCTATTTAAGAGTTCCGATGTCACTGTCTTGGCCGCGAAAATATCGGCCATGATTTCATCTTTGTAATCGATGATAAGTCCCTTTGTGTACCATGCTCCAGGATAGTGTTTTGACATGCAAAGAATCGTTTCTGTTGCCCTTGCGGGAGAGAATGTCATGAGCTTTTCTGGGCCAAATAGGTGACCAAGCTCATGAGTAATGACCATTAACATTTTAAAATAAATCTCATCTCTGTTTTCATGAATCTTCTCATCGCCATACACTTCGGCCATGAAACTTGGGCAAAAGGTAACAGGGATAGAATTTGGAAGTTTTGATAATTTTAATCCAGGGACAAATGCGCCTCCATAAATACCATAATGGGTACAGCTTCGAACAAACCCATCACGAGCGAAATTATAACTATCGTTAAATCTTTTTTCGGCTTTAGGAGTGAGGGCAAACAAAGGTTTTATTCTGTTTAAAAGACTGAATGCTTGTTTTATTTTTTCCTCTCTTCTTTTTCCACTGTACTGTTTTGAGAGCATTGTATTTATATTTTCAGAGAACTTATTTACGGCGGATTGGAAAATATCGACGAGGTAGTCTTCTTTTGATTCAACTATATTATTTAAGTGTTGTTGCTGTCTTTGGAAGTACTCTAAAAGTAGCTTTTCTTTAAAGGTTTTAAATTGATCCTTATTAGCAATATATGAACCATAGATGTTTTCATAAACTTTTTCTAATTCATCTTCTTCACAAACAAATAAGTTTTCATCAGGAGATGAACAGCTTTTAAAAACCTCTTGGCTTAAATTAAAGAATTGATTCGAGTCAATAGAGTCGTTCCCATTAAGTTTAAATGTAGATGAATGTTCTAGCACAAGTTCCTTAAAGGGCTTCAACGAAATCGCAGTAGTATGCTTAGTACTATCTTTAAAGTTACTCTTATCACAGATGACACTTTCTGGGTTTTTGCAAAATTTTTCAAATATAGGGTCTTCCTGCTCTGTTGTCCCTGAACAATTTTCCTTTGCAAAAGCTGATAAATAAATAAATAAACTTAGTAACAAACATAGATTCATTTTCATATGAAACTCCCCAGGTTACTTAGAAGGGGCAAGAGTTAGACCATTTTTATAATTAGTTTTTGATGTTTTAAAGTTATCCAACTGTCAAAATCTTAGGCGCTGTAAGTTGTATTATGAGTTTGTAATCTCCTGAAACTTAATTGGGAAAAATTTGAAATTGATATTTAAACTTTGTATGTTTTATATTGATTTATGGCCCGCAAACGCTCCCAGAGGGCACAGAGCCTCCACCATTTATAAATTGAGCTCCTAAAGTATCATCGCATTTTACGATATTGCAGTGGCTTCTTTTTTCTCTTATTTCGATATCACTAGAAAGAGTGGGATGTGTCTCATTAAAGTAATCACCACCACCGTATGAATGTGACTCAAGCTCGGTATCATCAAATGAACCTTGATAGGAAACTTCCGGCCGGTTGAAAACATGTCCGGCTACTGGTCCGGGAGGTGCTTTTAAATCGTAAATATCAGCTGCAGAATAAGTTCCATTGTTTATTGCCGTTTCAATCGCCGCTTCGCATGACATACTCCAAAAACCATTCCTTATATCACAAACCCCTCCTAAATAATCGAGGTTAAATGCTGTATCTAAGGACGCTCTTTCATTTGGCACCATCGCCGTCCCGGCTTGCATTAATGCTACAATACTTCCTTCTCCTAACATGCCATATCCAAGAGTTCCGGTGTTACCTTTATAGCTGTTGCCATGGCCCTCAGAGCAATTTTCTAAGTGAAAGAACTCTGCGAGTGCTCTTTCTAGGTTTATACCAGCAGACATATTAATAATGGGAAAAACAGGGGCGTCAGTGACATTGAAATAAAAAGTAAAAGCTCTCGTTTTTCCTTGGCAAATTGCGGAGTCAATATTGACCATGTTTCTACAGCTAGGATCAATAAACATATCATCAACTCCTTTGTACAAGGTTGTAAATGGAGTATTGATCGTTGATAATTGTGATATAGGAGATCCTTCAGCTGCATTTCGATGCTCAATTACATGGTACTGTGGGTGAGGAAAACCAGAACTAAGGTAGGGATTAAACTGTAGTGTTAATTCGTCCATCGCTCCTGCAACAGCTGGTGTAATTACAACAACCATTTCTTGTATATTACACATATTACCTGAGCAATTATTAAAATGGGTGTGGATTTTCAGGTAGAAAACTGCATCATTCATGTCAAAGTCTGCTTCCAACATTCTATCTTCAAAAGCTAACCACATGTTTGTTGTCGCATAGTACTCTGGAGCTGCGGATGTCTGAGTTGTATCTGCGAATATTTTTAAGGAGAAGATTAATAAATAGATACTGAGCAAAGTTATTTTGAAAAACTTCATCTCTTTGAACTTTGTTGTAGCGTCAGTATTTTTCATTCTAAATTTATTAACTCCAAGTTATAAAAATTTCTTATATACCTTTCCATCACTAGTTTTAATCATTAGTAAATGAGGCTTTTTTTCGATAGGTAGTGAAAAGTTACTCCACTGGGGAAGACCTCCTGCAGATTCAAAATAAATTTCACCTGAAGAATTTAAGATAGAAAACTTTTCTATCTTAAATTCCTTAAAGCTTGAGATGATGTCTGAAAGGTCATGGGTCTTTTTGTTTACAAGATTAAAGGTAGGCCTACCATGAGAATCCATTATTCTAATTAAGTCGTTGGATATGGGAGCCTGTTTTTTTTGGTGAGCTTTGGATTCAGTAGGCTCGATATTTAGGCACGAAGAAAGGCATAGTGAAGTTAGGCAAAATAACAGTGATATATAGTAAGATTTTGGCTTTATATGAAGCATTTAAACACCTGAATATTCTTTTACATCTTTCAACAGTTTACATTATCACCAGACTATAAAATGTATTAAAGTACTCAACTCTGTGCTTCTATTAAAGCTTTAGTAATTTCGATAAGATAAGTAGGTAGGTGTTTAACTAAAATTTATTTTCTAATAGAAACACAGGTGAATATGCCTTCTTTTTTTGGCATTGAATAAATCTAAAAAAATTTTATATTACTCTAAAAATGCCATGGGAACTGATCAAATTGCTTATCTCTTTTTTCAAGAAAAGAAGTTCGGCCTTCTTCTGCTTCTGGCGTTCCATAAGCAAGTCTTGTTGCTTCACCAGCAAAAACTTGTTGTCCCACAAGTCCATCATCAATCAGATTAAATCCAAATTTAAGCATTCGCATTGCCGTAGGTGATTTCTTCATCATTTCACGGGCCCAGTTGACTGCTTCTTTTTCTAATTCTTTATGAGGAACGACAGCGTTTGCCATGCCCATATCAAAAGCCTCTTGTGCTGAATAATTTTTACCTAAAAAGAAAATCTCTCTCGCACGTTTTTGTCCAACTTGTCTTGCTAGATATGCACTTCCATAACCACTATCAAAGCTAGCTACGTCTGGGTCGGTCTGTTTAAAAATTGCGTGTTCTTTCGATGCCAAGGTCAAGTCACAAACAACGTGAAGGCTATGGCCTCCACCAACGGCCCAGCCAGGAACAACGGCCATGACAACTTTTGGCATAAACCGAATTAATCGTTGAACCTCTAAAATATGTAGTCTGCCTAGGGAGTGATCGGGTTTTCCGTCTTCATATTGATAACCGTCTTTTCCTCTTATGCGCTGGTCTCCGCCAGAGCAAAATGCCCAGCCAGCATCTTTTTCACTTGGGCCGTTTCCTGTGAGCATCACTACACCAACGTCTGTCCACATGCGGGCATGGTCCAAAGCACGGTAAAGCTCATCCACTGTTTGAGGCCTAAAGGCATTTCGGCACTCAGGGCGATTAAAAGCAATTCTTACAAGCCCCAATTCATTATGACGGTGATAGGTTATATCGTTAAAGTCAAATTCTCCAACGTTGGTCCATTCAGTTTCATTAAAAATAGGGGATATGCTCATTCATTACTCCACAAAATAATAGTGTCTTTTAAAGTACGAAATATATTTAGTTTTAGTCAATATAGCGAGGGTAGACTTTTCTTTTTAAGAGTTCGCAAAGTTTTCTAATTTTTGACCGTCAAGCCTATAAATAATCCACTCATCTTGAGGCTTTGCTTCAATGGAGTCATAAAAGTCAATACTTGGTTTATTCCAATCAAGAACAATCCATTCCAGTCGCCTAAAGTTTCTCTCTTTGGTTATTTGGGCAAGTTTTCTTAAAAGAGCAACGCCAGCACCTTTTCCTCTGTGTTCAGGCAAAACAAATAAGTCTTCTAGATGAATTCCTGGACGTCCTTCAAATGTTGAGTAGGTGGGGAAAAAAAGGGCAAGGCCAACTGGCGTGTCGTCAATTCTTGCTAGTAAGCACTCAGCATAAGGTCTTTCCCCGAATAGGTTTTCGGCTAAGTCCTCGTCAGTCATTTTTACTGTGTGGGATAATTTTTCGTATTCAGCTAAATCAAGAATAAACTTTTTTATATAGGGAAGGTCTTCCTTTGTCGCAAAAGATATTTTTGGGTTCGTCATTTGATGGTCTCTTTATTTAAGGTTGTATCTTTCCCTGTCGCAAATATTTTTAATTTCATTTGGGATTTTTGAGCTTCTAGCACAGTCTTCATAAAACTGAAGAATTTTTTGTTGATGATCTGGTTGTACCTGATAAATTTTTGCCATTTCCACAACAATTGCCTTGGCCATTTCCGGGTCCTCTGAGATTTCTTCAAGAGCAGCGCCTAAAAATTCACTGAAGTCTTCATCGGAAACTTCTTCAGCATATTCTTCCAGTTCTTGGTCATCAGAAACAGAAGAATCTTGTTCAAAGTCATCCTCTCTTTGCTCATCTCCTGTCACTGTGAGTTCCCCAAAGTCTTCCTCTCTTGGGATATTTTCATTTCTGTCACCAAGCTGAATCTCACTATCTTGCTCAGAAGTACCTTGAAGTAGTGAAGTAGGGATAGACCCTTCAGGAATAGCTCCACCTAGCTTTTCATCGAGCTGTTCTTGGAGAGCTTGAGCTTGTCCTTCTAAACTGTCAGAGTCATCTAAAAGTGGGGTGTTTTCATTTACAAAATGGATGCCTAGGGCAAATAAACCAATAAAAATTAGTGGGGCTAAATATCTCATGAGTTTAATTCTAAAATTTTACGAGAAAAATGTCTTCTATTTTTTAAACTTGTTATCGTGAGCGTATTTAGATTTTTTTTAAGACTTTCAACTTGAGATTCACCCTCGATGCTTTCAATTACTTTTCCCATGGATTCATAAGTACATAAAAAATTTGGTTTCGGCTGTTTTCTGCAATGATAATTGGATACATATTTTTTTTCTTCAAGTTTTACACAAGGGATATTCTTGAGAGCACTTTCTCGGCGGTGAACTTTTTTCGCTTGGCTCCAGCTCCCATCAGGAACAATAAAATGAAGCTTATCGGGAGAAATAGAAACCAACTCACTAATACAAATTGCATCTTCAGATGGGAATAAAAAGTAAGTCAGCTTGTCCTTGGGTATTATTTCTTCCCAATCAAGAGGGTTATCGATGTCACCTCGCAGGTGAATATCACAATTTTCAAAAGTGTTTTTTGCCAAACGGCCTGTATTACTTGAAAGGTAGGACTCCCTTCTGTGCATGATAACGCTCCATGATAAAGCGGAGTTAATTTGAATTAACTGATCACAAAAGCAGCTAATCTTCATGCTATAGCACCTTAGGCATCGGTCTAGTTTGTTTAGTTTATTTGTCATTTATGTAACAAATATCTTGATTTAAGCTAACTTTCCATAAAATTAATACAATACAGATAAACTATGTAATTTTCTCAGGCTTTGTTTCTTGACTTAAGCGGGTGGAGTGTTAATTATTCAAGCATCAGTGGAGGGTCATTTGAAAAGACCAGTTAAGTTGAACGAGGTATTTTTTGTCAAAGGAAAGACACTTTTTCCGATTAAGGGTCAAAGTAAGTTATTTTCTTTTCTTGCAGCGGAAAAGGCGATGAAAGAAAGTTCGTCTAAAAGTAGAGTGAAGTCTCCCAAACCAGCCTTAAGAAAAAAGAAAAAATAAGATATTTAGTTTTTACAATAAAGTGAGTCGAGATTTTCGGTGGTAGCTTTTTTTGGCAAAAAGAAATAAAGTTTTGCCGGGTGCCTCATTTTACCCGCTAATTGCTTTGCTTTTTCTCCACGTCCCCAAAATAAATCAGCTCTACCAGGCCCTTTGATAGCTCCTCCTGTATCTTGAGCAAAGACAAAGTGCTCTTTTCGAGGAGACTTCTTGGTTAGCTTCTCTGGCGGTGTGTCTGGAATAGGGTAGGAGATATGGGCCAATAGCCCTAGTGGGAAGTACCGGTCGTCAACAGCAATTGTTCTAAGGTCAGTTACTTCTGTGCCCAGGGTAGTTTGAGATCTTCCTTTTAATTTTTGGAAAAAAACGTAGCTAGGGTTTTTTGAAAAAATACTTTTTGTGTAGGTTTTTCCTTCACTGCGAAGAACTTCTTCGATCTTTTGCATGCTCATCTCATGAGGCTTTATTTTATCTTTCATAAACTTGCCTATTGCCTCATACTTTCTTCCATTTTGAGCAGCATAGCCGAGCCTTATTTCTTCTCCTGAGGCGAGCTCAACAATACCAGAGCCTTGAATATGGAGGAAAAAGGTATCGATGGGGTCGGCATAAACGATCTCGAGGTTCTTATTTTTCAGGGCACCATTAAAATCAATTTCTTTTCTAGAAGGAAGTGGAGTTATCTGTTTTTGACCTGCTTTACTTGTGGTGACTTGGGCACTCATACTTTTTTTAGGCAATGACTCTAGGCCATAATCTCCATTTTCAAATTGGTTTAGTTTAATTTCTACAAGGTTCTTTGGAGGGGCCAGTATTGCCGTGGAGTATTTTGAGGTTTTATTTTTAGACCCTTTGAGCACAGGCTCATAATAGCTGGTCATTAAAATTTCACCCCAGTGATCTTTTCCATAAACAGTATGTGCTTCAAAGTATTTTTCAATGAATGTGATGTAGGACCTTTTTGTTTTAGAGCAAGATTTTAAAGCGAGGAGGCTTTTTAAGTAAACGCTCTTGGAGATTCTACTTTTTCCAAGCTGGATGTTCCGTTTATTTGATTTTTTTAGTGAACTAATCGTATTGTCCAGAGCCTCTTTGAATCCACTTGTTGAGCCCTCATCAATCCATACTGATTTGTCACTGACTCTTGCTGCTTTTTGAGGGGCTACTTCGAGCCTGGCGCAAGAGTATAAAAAGTAAAAGGTAACTAAAATAGTAAAACGTTGATAACTCATGGTTAACTGCCCAAATTTTTTAAGTAATCTTACATTAATGCGATGCACTTGCAAAAAAATACTGAGATTTGTATCTTGTCGCGTTGAGTTTTATATAAGGAGGAGTAATGGAGTTTTTAATTAGATCAATTGTGTTGTTACTTCTTTTTGTTGGCCCTAAAAACTCTTTTGGCCTTAATAAGTCAGTGTGTTTTAATAGAGATTACAGGTTCTTGTCTAATGATGCCCGAGTAGGAAGAGTACAAAAGCCTGATGGTAAAAGTGGGTGCACTGCAACAATGATTGGTCGGGTTTGTGCTATTAGTGCTGGCCATTGCCATCGAAAATATGAAGATCTACATTTTAATGTTCCATTATCATCTAAAGAAGGGAAAATTAACCTCTCCTCTTCTGAAGATATTTACCCGGTAATTAAAGATTCGATTGTTTTTTCTGAAGAGCAAAAAGGTAATGATTACGGAGTATTTAGGTTAAGGGCCAACTCAATAACTGGAATTTACCCCGGCGATGCTCAAGGATACTACTCTATTAGAAAATATTCTGTTGCACCTGGTACTTATATAAGAGTAATTGGTTATGGGGCTGACCGAGATGAGGGGCATCAAGAGAGGAACTATGCTCAACAAACCTCATATTCAAGGATCAATGAGGTTGAACCTAGTTTTATTACTTACCAAGCAGATACATGGGGAGGTTCTTCTGGATCGCCCGTATTAGATCTAAATGACCAAATTATAGGTATCCATACTCATGGAGATTGTGATGAGTCAGGAGGGAGAAACTCCGGCACGCTAATTTATAGAAGCCCTGAACTAATGAGAGCAATCTACCAATGCCTAAGTTGGGAGTACAATAATCTGTAGTCTGTCTAGAAACTATTAAGCCACTGAGTTTTTGTTTGGTCGTTTTTAATGTTAATTTCTAAGAATGAGTAAAGACGATAAAAAAGCACCAAAACCTGTAACTGTAACTGATGACCATATTCAAAAGTTAAAAACACTATCTATCGAGAATCCAGGTCTTTCTGAATTTGCTGCAAGCATCGGCTCCGGGGTCGTGGCCCCTTTAAAAGAGAGTGCAATAAGAAAAAGCTCCCACCAAGCGATGATGGAGCAACTTAATATCCAAATGGCGCAAATATTAGATCAAATTAAACTACTTGCAGAACAAGTAGATGACTTAAAAAAGAGAAAAGAAATCTCTGAAGAAATATATCTATCAAAGATTACCTTTGAGCCAGTAGTAGGGAATGAGTATTACCTTTATTATAATAATAACGAACAAAAGAAATTTTTGTCGATGATCTCGCCTGATGAGTGGGGAAATAATGCCGAGCATTTAAGGTTTATTGCAAGAGTAAAACTTCTGGGTGATAAAACCTGGAAGGTCATCAATGAAAAGGATAATAACCTAATTAAAAAAACTTTTGATGATCTATTTTAGTCCTGGCAGGCTCTAACTTTTCTTAAGATTTCTGGATGGCCGTCTTTGAGCTCTTTACCTACGACTTCAACGATTCTTGGAAATTTTCTTAATACGTTTACTAGTTCGCAAATACTGTCGCCGTATTCATCATTTCTTATTAAACTAAAATCTTTCACATTGTACTTTGTTTCATAAAAGAGTTTAAAAAAGAGCTCATCATAATTAAGCTTTACTTTTTTTCCTGATAAAGAAACTAGTTTCTCACCAATATCCTTGTTGTGAATTGAAAAATTCCAAGTTAGTTGATCTCCACTACCTAAATCAAGAGTTCCCTCATAGGTGGAGTACAGAACTCCTTTTTTTGATAGTTTTACCAATGTTCCAGACCGCACACCCTGTGAGTAAGGTATCGTCACGAGTCCGTAGGATATTCCAGCGAGTGCTAGAATGGATATGATAATGAATAAACTAATTTTTAATTTCATTTTTTAATACTAGTATCTTAATTGACTCTATGACTAGTTAGATTTTTTCAATCTTCGTTTAAAAGACTTTTTATTTTTGCCTTTTCCCAAAGAATCTCCGACTTAAAAACGGAATCAACAAAATCTTGAAATACCCCTGGGGTAAAACTTGGTGCCAGGTGATACAGTTTTTTCTCTAACTCTTTTTCAACTTCGCCTAAATGAGAGAAGCGCTTTCTATAATTTGAATGAAGCATTTTAAGAACTATTTCTTGGAGTTCGTGGTCCACTTCGGGGTTATGAAACCGGGGTAATGGAACATCACAGACATCAATTTTTTTTAGAACTTCAACATAGTTTTTACCCGTGAATAATTTTTTGTTCGTTAATAGTTCCCAAAAAATTACCCCCAAAGAGAATTGGTCAAAACGATGGTCATAGTATTTACCATGAATGTACTCAGGAGGCATGTAAGCAGGTTTTCCTTTGTACTCACCTTGGGAGGTGATATTTATATTTGTCTTTGCTTTTGCAACACCGAAGTCAATTACTTTAACTCTGCCATTATAGGTCACCATAATATTTTGTGGTGAAATATCTCGATGAATTATTGGGCTTTTTGACTTTTTAAATGAATCAATAAAGTTATGAGCATAGGATAGTCCCTTGCAGGACTCTAGGATCAGGTACAAGACCTCAGGAATACTCATGTACTTTTTTACTTTATCAGACTTTTTTTGAAGCTCTCTTACTGTCTTTCCTTGGATGTATTCCATAACAAAAAATACCTTATCCTTGTCCTCGTAATAGTCAATTATTTGCCCAATATTTGGATGGATCAATGGAAAGGTCACTCTTAGTTCATCTTCGAATTGATCCTGTATTTTTTTGGTTTTAATTAATTTCTTTTTAATTGTTTTAAGGATAACTAATCTTTTTAGTCCTTCTTTTATTTGAATTGCCCTATAGATTTCACCGAACCCGCCAGTCTTTAAAAGGTCTAAGCTTTTGTATATTGGTTTCATTTTTTTAGTAATCTTTTTACAAGAAGAAAGTTTTTAATATCATTCATATTTACATGACAATACTCTGATGGGTTTTTGATGAGATATTTTTGATGATACTCTTCTGCTTGCCAGAAGTTACTTATAGGAGCGAACTCTGTTGTAATACGAACTTTGAATTCTTCTTTTTCTAAGAAATATCTCTTTATTTGCTCATGGATTATTTCATTTCCCTTTTCCCAATATACTCCCGATCGATATTGAGGTCCGGTGTCATTTCCTTGGCCACCTTTTTGGTAAGGATCATGTAGTTTGAAAAACAAGTCGAGTATATTATGAGTATTTAGAATCTCAGGATTAAAGGTAACTGATATTGCCTCCGCATGACCGGATGTTTTTTCACAAACTTCCTCATAAGATGGGTTCTCAAGATGACCTGCGCAGTAGCCTGCGGCGGTTTCCTCTACTCCAATCATTAAATCAAATGCAGCTTGTACTCCCCAAAAACAACCACCAGCGAGATAAATTTTATTCATATGTACCTCAGTTTAGAAATTGAGACTTAACCTCTTTAAAAACTTTTTCTGCCCATCCATAAGCTTGTGCTTTTCCTTCCTTTCCCCAGTAATGAATCCCGTCACTACCTTGGCTGGGGTATTTAGTAACTTCATGGCTTGAGAAGACTTTACATCTATCTCCGACAACTTCATTTATAATACTGTAGAGCCTTGGTAAACGTTCTGGCATTTTTCTAGTATGGGGAGGGCCAACCCAAAGACACTTTTTAGTAAACTTCTCTGTGTAGTCGAGCAAGTTTTTAATATCAGTTTTCATAAAGTTATCGGAGGCATAAGTATAATTTGCTCCAAGCGCGATGATGATTACATCAGGAGACAGTTTAGGAATAATATTTTTTATGATGGGTGTTTTTTTTGATTTTCCATGTTGAGATTTTTCATTTTCATCTTTAAAGAAATAACCACATTTAGTGGCCCTTCCGTTAAAAAACCATTTCGCAACAGATCCGCAGGACGCGATGGTACTGACTTGATTAAATTCAGTCCTTAGTAGTTTGTCCAACTTCATCCCAAAGTGACCCACAGAGTGAGAGTCTCCCATAAAAAGTACTGACGAAGAAAAGGCCTCAAGAGAAAGTAACGACAGAGAGAAAAATATTACTTTTTTTTTTACCACTAGATACTCCAGTCGAGAGTTGATTTAACAGTGTCTTTTTTACTGACAAATTGCAGCTGAAAACCTTTTGTTAAATCCACTTTGACTCTAGTACAAATAATTGCTTCAGTGACGGCAATTCTATTTTTTCCGTATAGACCTGAAAATATAGTTTGATAGTTTCTTATTGTTTCTTCTGAAGGAGAGGTTGGAACCTTTCTCCCTAGGTTATCGACTAAGAAGATATCCCAATTTGAGATGGTACTGTCTTTTGTCAGTCCAATCTTATTAATATTTACCTGCAAACAACTTTTTTCAAAAGAATACTTTTGACTTCTTAGTTTAAATAGAAGATCTGACTCTTCTTTAGCAAAGCCTCGTATTTGAGCAATATTATTGACCTCAATTTTAATCATCGTATCGCTAATGGGAAATGCTTTAAATTCGTAATCGCCGCCACTTTCGTAGGAAATTTTAGTTAACCTTGCTTCAAGCTCCTCTTTTGTATCAGCGAGTGAGTCACCAAAACTAATAAGTTCCCTGTTGGTTGGTGTGGTAGAACAAGAGTAAATAAATATTAAGGTAAAAATACTTATTAAATGAGACATTTAATTTCCTTAAAAAAGTTTACTCTATGATATTACAAAAGGTTAGGTCCGGACAACCAAGAGAAATTAATTTCTACAATCATCGCATTCACTTACTAGCTTTAAACGATATTCATTTAAGTATTTATAAAATAGTTTCACGCCAATCCTACCAATTGGTGACTGATATACTGGTTTTGCCTTATTTAAAATATTGATAATGTTAAGGATTTCTTCAATTGCTTCCTCTCCATTTTTTATCTGATTATTTTGGTCGATTATGTGAATTGTACGTCTGCAGTCCCAGTAATTAAGTTGAGGGAAATCAATATAGATTTGATCGTTTTGTATGGGGTGAAATATAAGATGCCGATCAGTATCGAGTACCGACAATGCAAATTTAATATTTCGGCATATCTTACAATTCTGATCATAAAAAACTGTTATCATTTTAGTAGACTATTACATTTAAGACGTTTTTAAAAGCCCGACTGTAAAGGTTTTATAAAATATTGCCTAATTATAAATCTTAAGCACTTTTGTATAATAGAAGTTAGGCCTTAGTTTTGGGAACTTAATGAAAATTTTAATAAAGCTGCTCTTAGTTATCTCTCTTATATCTTGCTCATCGACGAAGGAATCTGTTCAAAGAGAAGAACCTTTTGATGAAATAGAAGAAATAATCAGTAGTGGTGGGACGACTAAGGTCCGTTACTTTTCTTTGTTTGATAGTACGCCTAGAAGTGAAAAAAGATCAAAAAAAAGAAACTTTAAAAGATATGAAAAGCTAACATTTAAAAACAACGTTATGAATAACTCCACTGTTCAATGGTGGATAAATTACTACATTACAAAAGATAGAGAGCGTTTTCAGCGAATGCTTAATCGTGGCGAGAGGTATAAAGAAGTTATCGAGACGATATTGTCTGAAAATGGATTACCTGAAGATTTGTATTACCTTGCTTTCGTTGAAAGTGGTTTTGTTTTAAATGCAAAAAGTCGAGCTAGTGCTCAAGGGGTTTGGCAGTTTATGAAGGGAACTGCAAAACAATACGGCCTTGTCGTAGACAGTTACATGGATGAAAGAAATGATCCCATACGTGCAACGGAAGCAGCATCGAAGTATTTAAGAAAGCTTTACAGTGCCTATAATTCCTGGGAGCTTGCTTTTGCCGCCTATAATGCGGGAGAATATCGTGTTTTAAGTTCAATCATGAAAGTTGAAAGTAGAGACTTTTGGAAGTTATCTGAAAAAAAAATATTACCCAAAGAAACCAGAAACTATGTTCCAAAAATTTTAGCGGCAAGACATGTTGCTAAAAACTGGAGCAGATATGGTTTTTCTAGGCCAACAAGTGAGGGAAACAGTTACCCAGACCTCGAGTCACTAGAGGTTCCTTCTCCAATAAAGCTTAGTACGATATCTCAAAAGCTCAAGATACCCTTAGATGATTTAAAGAAGTATAACCCTCACTTACATCGTGGGGTTGTGTCACCAAGAGTATCTAGATACGAACTATGGGTTCCTGTTAATTATTATTCAACCGCGAAAGATCGAAAGTATTTACTCAGGTCTGAGAAGGTTCATTTAAGAGGAATTGCTTCCGTAAAAAGTAATAAAAAAAATTATTATAGGGTAAAGTCAGGTGACACCTTAAGTGTTATTGCTGAAAACTACGGAACCTCGATGAATCACTTAAAGGCAATTAATAACTTAAATGGATCAAAGATTCTTGTCGGCCAAAAGCTTCGTGTCACTCAAAAAAGCTACTATTCCTCAAAATCAAAAGATGTCTACAGAGTTAGAACAGGAGACACTTTATCAAATGTTTCAGAAAGATTTAATATTAGAATTTCCACACTAAGAAAGTTTAATGACCTTAATGGAAATAAAATTTTTGTAGGTCAATATTTAAACTTAAGAAAAAAACGATTTCATGAAGTAAAAAGTGGAGAAAGCCTAGGTACAATATCTAGAAGGTATGGGACAAGTATAAGAGAGTTGCTGAAAAAAAATAAGCTTAGAACGAGCACGATATACCCGGGGCAAATGCTGAGGATCTAACCGATAGATATTTTAACTTGCGTGAGGGGTTTTGGACATTTTTTGTGGGGTTGATTTTTTATTAATTGGTATATCTCTTTTAAAATTAAAGTTATAGTTGTCTTCAATACGATCGCAAAGAACTTCTATATGGTGAAGACCTAAAAACTTTTTTAATATTTTAGATACAGACATTGCAAGAATGGAAAATAAAACACTTTTAGCACTTCCAATCATGTTTTCAGAAAAGTGATTTAAGGTGAGTATCCCATTAGTATAAAGCTGGTTCTTATCAGCGAGAAAAATACTATAGCCATTCATTATGTATATTAGCGAAAAAATAATGCCGACGATTAAATAGCTCCAGCCAATAATCTTAAAAAGTTGTTTTATCTCAAAAGTACTTTTTAAAAACTTATCTTCAAAATTATCTGAAAAATGATATAGCCCATGAGTCAGCTTTATGTATTTAATTTGATGGGTAACATCTTCTTTATATTTCTGCTTTAGGTCGATCTTAAAATATTTCTTATAAAGGCTTTCAAGAAAAGATAATTTCATTTTTTTATACTTAATACTTGTTAAGACAAAAACCTCAGAAAGTAGATCTATAGGGGATTTACTCTCTGATTCTGTTTTTAGTTTTAGGTCTAGCTGCTCATCGAAAATATGCAAATACCTTGTTTGAATAAGTATGTTTAAGTGCATAAAGCTTGTTAGGGCAAAATCCAATGACAATATTCCAACGATTACTAATAAATAAAGTGAATCAAGCATCATTTTTTCCTTTTCCACCCTTTGTTTTTTTGAAACTCTTTTTTGTTATTTCTGATTTCATCATTAGCTGAAAACCTATAAAATTATCAAAGCATCTATTTGTAAAACAAATGTAGGGTGATTCAATTAAATGAACATCCAAAGCTTTATTCTTTTTTAAGTCCTTCATTCTCCAGTCCTGCAAAATGGTTTTTGAGTTCGAGAAAACTTCAACCTCAACATTAGGTCCTTGAATTTTTTGAATAACTTTTTCGACATTGGTTTTTAAAGATTTGTTTTTTATATCAAAAAAGAAAACACCCTTTCTTGGGTTTTGATAAATTAAGTTAGGGAATTTAGATAAGTATTTAGAAAATTGTAATTTAGAGTCCGGTATGGTGTCGAAATTAATAAAATAATCTATCCCTTTGTTTTTATTCATTACTGCCAACCTATTTAAGTAATCTGTTTGTTCTCCAATAACTACGATTGAACTCAAGAAGATAACTCCAACGACGCCAGAAACAATAAAGAAAAGAAAACTAGTAATTTTATCTTTTTCCATACCTTGCTACTCGGTTAATTGGATTTAATTTTGAGAACTTTTTTTTTTGTTTAGTGTAAAATAATATTGGTTTATAGAAGAGGTCCAAATTATGGCTTGTGAAAAAATTAGCTTGATTGATCAAGCCCGTTCAACAAAATTTAAAAATAGCTTGGAGGGTTTCTTAAAAGCTTTTAATGCTAATGCTAAGGTTCAATATATTATAGCTCCCTCAATGTCTTTTGATAAAAGGTTACTTGAGGGTATTGATGGAATTGAACATTATGAATTAAGAAGTTTTTGGGAAATTTTAAGAGTTAAAAGAAAAAATACATACGTTACATTTGTATCAAGTGAAGAAGTATCTGATGTAGTTTTCGAGCACTTCATAGATGTATTTAAATTATCTGCAGAAGAAATTTCAAGAATAACTTTTATAAGGTGCCCTCGTGAAAAACACGAATTAAGTCTAACTAAAAATATATTAAATAATCCTAAATGTATTGAAAGAATAAAAAGTTCTTTGAAAACAACTAATATTATTCTTGAATGTTTTGTGCGAACAGGGGACGAAAAAAAACTGGCAGATTTATTAGGAGTACCCTCTTGGTACAACCATCCTCAATTAGACTACTTTCACACAAAAAGTGGGAACCGATTTATCGTTGGTAAGGACGCAAGAATGCCAAAAGGTATTTCAGATTTGTTTTCAAAAGAATCAGTTATTAAGGCACTGATAAAACTAAAAAATGATAATTTAAAGTGCGAATTTTTTATGGTTAAATTAAACTTTGGTGTCAGTGGCCAAGGTAATATGAAAGTTCTAATTAATGAACAACTCTGGTCGAAGTTAGATGATTCTCATAAAAAATCTGTCGTCGAAAAGTCCTTTTTTGAAGGCACATTATTTAACCAGTCTTTAAACATTAATTCATTTATTCAAAGAATTATCGATGAGGGTGCTGTTGTTGAAGAGTTTATCGGAGGTGATATAATTGATTCTCCTTCCGCCCAACTTATGGTTTCTCCAGTTGGGGTTGATTTGATATCAACTCACCGACAAATTCTTGATTCTTATGGGCAAAAGTTTATTGGAGGTGAATTTCCTTGTGAAAGCTCTTATCGAGATGAAATATCTAGTGTCGCCTTAAAAATTGGTGAAAAACTTAGAAAGAGAAAGGTCTATGGTGTATCAAGTGTTGATTTTTTAGTTTCAAAATTTAAAGGAAAAGTTTATTGCTTTGTCATTGAGTTAAATATCAGAAAAGGGGGAACGACCCACCCTTTTATGCTATCTAGCTTTGCCATTCAGGAAAATGGTACTTTCAATGGTGGTGTTTTAGTCGATCAAAAACAAAAAAATTACACATATCGTTCAAATGATAATTTCTACCCATGCAAAAAGTTTTCAAAAACCACTTCTGATTTAATCCATCGATCAAAAGAAGCTTCGTTACTTTTTAACCAAAGGACAAATAAAGGGGTTATCTTTCATTTGTTAAATACTTATGCTGCTTCAGGAAAAATTGGATACACAGTCATAGGTACCTCAAAAAATGAGGTACACAAGTACGAAACGTTATTAAAACAGGTACTTAGTAGCTCGCCAGAGATCAAAATTTACGCTTCCAATGCGTAGAAAAGTTATATAGGCTTTACATCTTAAATTCTCACTGGTACCCAAGAATCTTTCTTACTGTTAATAATAGGAATAGTTAATGAACTTATTTAAGGTAATGATTTTACTGGCATTCTCGAGTGTTGTTTTTGGTTTAGAAACGGATAACTTTTTTGGAGAATTGAACCCACCTAAAGATAGCTCAGAGATAATAAACAAATTTGTAAATGAGAAGATTGATAATTACTTGGAAGAAAACTCTAGTTATCTGGCAGGGAAAATCTGCTCCGATGTAAGGAAAAAAGTCCTAAAGTCTTTTCGCGGAATAGTTGTTCATGCAATTGAGCAATACATTGATGAAGAGGTTACGGATGAATATATTTTTCCAAAAAGAGACCTTGATTACAGTGAATATTTTAAAAAGAGTATTTATTTTAATAAAAAAATAGACCTTTTAAAATTAAAGCATTTGAGCCGAAGCATAAACGTAAATGGCATAATTATTGGTAGTGATAAACTATCTCACTTCATCAGTACCGGCATTCGATACCACTATTTTTATCAAAGAAAAATTAATAACGGCTACACTGAAAAAAAAGCAGTAGAGAGGGCCATCAACTATGGTGTATTCACAGAGAAGTTTGTTCTTGGAAAGTTAACGTCAAAAGTACTTTCTCATGCAGATCTTGAAGCCAACTATCAGGGCTTTTTATTTAATAAGGAATTTTGTCAAAAAGAAAATCCATATATTAGTTTTGATGGCCGCTGGAAAAGAACACGAGATTTTGACATTCGTTCCTTTGTCTCACCATATTGGAGTGAGGTCTTTAATCCTTCTTATTATACGTCCTGGCGATGGAAAATGGTCAAGAAAGTATTAGAAAAAAAATATTGCTCTCCAGAAGAGTCTTTAAAAATAACCTCAAGGTTAAAAAGCTATAGTGAGATCGCGACTAAAAGTGAAAGTGTCATTTATATAACTAAACTAGAAGAACGAGGAAAAATGCCCGACAGATCTAGTCAAGTTCGATCGATGAGCTGTTTTCAATATTAAGCTTTTAAAATCATTTTGAATTTTCTATTCTAATAAAAGCCTAACTAAATAAATTTTTGTTATAATAAATAAATCCAACAGGAGGTTGGTTTATGAAAACAGTTTATTCAAGCTTTGAAGAATTTTCTAAAAGAAATCAGTCCATACTTAATATCATTTCAAATAAAGATGATATAGACCTTTTAAAGGCCATCTGGGATGCACGCGATGGAGAAGTTTTGCGTTTGGAGATGCGTCTTCAGAGGCAAGCTAAGGAAGTGGCGATTCGGGATGAGGGGCTCGCAGAGCAAGAAAAAAAGTATGAAAAAGCCGCTCTTGATTTGGAGCGACTTAATAGATTAGAGCGTGAATACATTGCCGCTCATCAAACTCAGCTTAATGATATAGAGAAATTGAATGAGAAAATACTCATTTTAGAAAATGATTTAGGTACAATCTCAGCAGAGAGTGATCAGTTAGAGAAAATACTTTTTTCAAAAGACGAAGAGGTTGAACGAGTTGAAAAAAACTTAAAAGATGAAAGGAAAGTTTTTGAGGAAAATCAAAAAGAATTTAAGTCAATAAAGCAGAGAAATGTAAAGTTAGAGAATTCGTTTGGGAGTGATCAAAAATATATCAAAGAGCTTGAACTAAGAATGGAAAAAGTTAGTGAAGAGAATAATGAACTGTTAAAGCTTAAAGCAGAGTACAAGGAACAATTTAAGAATCAAAAGAGCGCGCTTAAGTCAAAAGTAGAAGAAGAGGTAGTATTACAAAAAAATATTTCTAATCTTAAATTACAGATTGAAAAAAAAGAGTCTCTTTTAGAGAACTTAAGCGAAAAGCTAAATATAACTCAAAATGAATTTAATATTTCAATAGTAAAGTCTAAAAAATTGTCCGCTCAGGTTGAACGACTTGATATGGGATTAAAAGATTATAAAGACAGATTTGAAGTCTTTGAAAAGCAAAATATTGAGTTGAAAAAAGATAATGTCGAAATAGTTGATTATTGTGAGTCCTTAAAAAAAGAAGTGAGAACACTCGAATTATCAAACGAAGATCTATTTTCAAATCAAACAGAACTCGAGAGTTATATAGGAAAATTAAGGTTGAAGGCCGGGCGTGATGAGATAAAAATTAAAGAGTTAGAAAAAGCGCTTGATGAAGCACGTTTAAGAAAGAAGCTTGCCTTAAACGAGAAAAATTTACTAGAAAAAGAGCTTAGTGATTACAAAAGATTACTAAGTGATTTTGAGTCGAGGTTGAAAAAACCTAAAAGACAGCCGAAAGAAAGACATAACATATTAGATCACTAGAGGTCGCTTAATGAAGGTTTCAGTAATATTTTTTCTTTGTTTTTTATCCTTATCCGTTTTTTCTCAAGATTATGCACTGGTGAAAAGTATTAACGGGCTAGTCACCAGTTCAGGAAAGCCTCTAAAGATTGGAGATAAAGTTAAAATAGGTCAATTAGTCGATGCTTCTAAAAAAGGCAGTTATATAGATTTAAAAATTCAAGGAAAGGGAAAGATGAGGCTCGTTAGTGGCGTTATGAGAGTGAAAAGAATAGAGAGCTCAGAGTCTGTTTATGAACTAATAAAAGGAAAGATTTTTACCTATTTAAAACCAGATCGAAAAAAAGAAAAGAGGCTTAGAATTTATACTGCAGAGGGTAGTTTTGCGGTTAGAGGGACAAAATTTGCTGTGGTTAAAGAAAAAAACTACCGAAGTATTTTGTGCGTCTGTGAAGGTTCCGTTGAGGTGAAGAATAATTATGGTGCAAGTGGAGTTGTTTTTGAAAACCAGGAGGTTGAATTCTCTGGGGTTGATAAAAATATATCGAATAAAATTAGCTCCAGGGATATGAGTGAACTTCGAGGAATGTTTAAAAAAATGGGTCTATAGCATATTTAAATAAAAGGGTTTATGGTGGCAAGGAAGCTAATTTCATTTAAAAAGATTAATACAATTTTTAAAAAAGACGAACCTCTTCTTGATGAAATCGAAAAGTTTGTCACTCGTTACGGACTTGAGGAGACCCCTGGGAAAATCGATATTAAGAACTTACCAAAAGTTGGAAAAAAGCTTGGATTCTTTAATAAGGTAAAGACGTCTAAAGTTGTTTGTCTTTTTACGACAAAGGGAGGAGTTTTAAAGACGACGATAGGTTTAAATATCGCCCGCTCAGCAGCTCTTTCTGGAATGAAAACATTAGTTGTAGGCCTTGATATGCAGGGTGATATGACCAATGCAATTGTTGGTTCCGCTAATGATGATTGCGAAAATTTTCACGAAAAGCTCGAAGAGGAGAAAAATCTAAAAGGTCTTCATGATTTTTATCAAGGCAATTGTCACTTGTTTGACTTGATTCAAAAAACAGATTTAGAGTATTTACATTATATACCTGAAACGCCAGAGCTAATTCTTCTCAATGATCATATTGGTAATTTAAACCGACGAGAATTCTGGTTAAATGATAAAGTTCTTTCAAAGCTAAGGCCGTTATATGACATGATCATTTTAGATTGTAGTCCTAGTTGGAACAAGTTGACGACCAATGCACTTTGTTCGAGTGATCTTCTCTTAAGTCCAATAGAGTGCAAAATTAATAATTTTCGAAATCTACAAATATTTAATCAACTAATATCAGAGTTTAAAACAGACCTAAAAATTAATTTTGATAATATCTTTATACCGACTAAATACTCTATCCAAAAAAGATTATCTAGAGATATTTTTCAATGGTACCAAGATAATATAAACAATTTATCTTGCAGTAGGTTATCGGAGTGCGCTTCTTGTGAAGAGGCAATGGCACTAAATAAAAGCGTTATTGAAACAAAGCCCACATCGAGATCTGCTGGTGAGATTAAGGAAATTTTATTTGAAATGAATAAAGTTCTTTCTAAAAAGGTTACTCCTTCTAAAGGTCATTTTCCAATGCGTGAGGAATTGCATGATTTCATTAGATAAAATTGCTAAAAAACGAAACTTAGCTGATATCAAAGGAAAAATGAAAAAACCTTGGGAGAAAAAGGAAAATATTGAAATTTCTATTGATGAAATAAAGCAGAGTCAAAAAAAAACAAAACCCAGGTTTGAAATACCTGATTCGAGAAAACGTACTTTATCTTCCGTGTCGGAGTCTTTAAAGTTTATAAGCGATGTTTTAAAAATGTAGTAGGGAGAATGCTTTGCCAAAATCAAAAAGTAGAAACAAAAAATATAATATTAAAAAAAAGAAAAACGTAAAGCTAAGCAAAAACCTTGGCGTCTTTAACCTAATCCTGTTAGGGCTAGTTGCTATAAGCCTTTCTATTTGGGGAATCTCTAATATTGGGCAATAGTCTTTTTGCATTAAAAATTTGTCATTAAATTCTTCAAAGTGCCATAATATAAAGAAAAAACTAGGGGCACATAAATGAATCAAGTTAAGTCATTTTTACTTTGTTTTCTCATATCTTCCTACGCATATGATTCCTTTGCCGTATTGATTGATTTTAATTCTGTGACAAAAATCAAAAAGTTTTCTTGCCAAGAAGATAATATAAATTTCAAAAAAGAACTTTGGGAGTCTGACCTTGCTGAGAAAGTAGCGTATTCAAAAAACCTTGGGATAAAAAATGAATGCTTGAGTCATAGTGATCAAGTATATGTAGAAATTTATTATCAATATAAAAATGAAAAAATAATTCTTTCGAAGGCTGTGGAATTAAAGCTACTCCAATTAATCGAAGAGGAGAATATTGAAGAGGACTTATTAAATTTAATATCTTGGTTATTTGAAAAAATTGAAAACTTTAAAAATGAAGAAATTAATCAGGCTTGGGAAGTATATTATAAAAATAAAATGAATAAAATTAATGAGTATATGAACCCTGCCTTTACAGAAAAAGAAGAAATTAAAAGCCTCTATTTTAACGATAATGTTTTAACTGAAGAGTATAAAGAAACGATATCTATATTTATGTTTTGTCGTAGAAACCGTAATTTCCATTGCTTATTTCTTGTAAAAGATAAGCATGGTAATCCCGTGAAAAATGAAAATGGTGAGTTGTGGTCGCATCCAGCTTTGGCCATATCATCTAGGGGGTTGCCTTCGAACATTGTCAATGGGCAGACACCACAAGGTGTTCATACTATTGATTCAGTTATGCCAGAGGCAAACCGACAAATTGCCTTTGGTAAATTCCGTCGGCTTATTTTGAATTGGGTTAAAGGTGATTTTCAAAATAAGCCAGAAATTGAATTTCTTCCGCCAGGTTCTGTTGATTCTCTTTGGTGGAGGCAAGCATCGCTATCTAAAAAAGTTGGAAGGAAGGATTTACGAATTCATGGGACCGGAAAGATTAATGAAGATCCCACATCAATACATTTTCCTTTTCGAAAGTCTGCGGGATGTATCACCCAAAGAGAGGGTGCCTATGAGGGGTATGATTTTAATGACCAACGACTTCTCCTCAATAAGCTGATGGAAGCATCTGACTTAGCGATTAATTTTGAAAATGAAGAAAAAATCAAAGGTGTTTTATACGTAATGGAAATTGATAATAAACAAGAACATGTCAACTTACCTGAAGTTAAAGCCATATTGAATGAGTGAACATATTGAGGGCGTTATTTTTCAGTGCCCATACTGTGGTGAAGATATTTCAATGGCGTTGGAGCGATTTTCCGGAGGTCAGTCCTACATTGAAGATTGTGAGGTATGCTGTCGTCCTATAGAAATAGATTACACTGTCATTGATGGTGAAATTTCCTTGCAACAAGTGAGAAAATTAGATGATTAAAGTTGTTTTGTTGTTGTTGTTGGTTTCATGTACACAGAGTCAAACCGCTAATAAAGAAATATGGGTATACACATCACTATATAAAGATACTATATCTAAACTTTTACCTCTTCTAAAAGAGGAGTTTCCTGAGACTGAATTTAAATTTTATCAAGCTGGCTCAGAGGAGATTGCTGCTAAAGTAAATGCGGAAATACTGACAAACAATTTAAAGGCAGATGTTCTTATCTCTAGTGATCGTTTTTGGTACGAGGAGCTATCGGATAACAAGGCACTTGAACTTATTCCTGATGACGTTTGGATTAAGATACCAGACGATTTAAGGCATCCTAAAAAGTCATACGTTACATTGAGCTTACCGGTAATGGTTTTATGTTATAACTCTGACTCTGTTGAAAAAAGCTTAATTCCTGATACTTTTAAAGCGCTTAGTCACCCCAAATACAATAATTTATTTTCTACGGGTAGCCCATTGGCATCGGGGACTAATTTTACGACGATGGCCATGTTGCAATATAATTATGGTTGGAATTATTTTAAAAAACTTAAAAAGAATAAAACGATAGCCCAAGGGGGGAATAGTTCAGTTCTTCGTCGAATACAAAGTAGTGAGCGACCTATAGGTTGGGTACTTATGGAAAACGTTTTACGTTTTCAAAAGAAGGACCCAAGACTTAAAATTATTTACCCAAAAGATGGGGTTGTGACTAACAATAATGTGCTTGCTCTTACAAAAAAAGAAAAACAACATCCAAAATTAAAAGAATTTGTTCGCTTTATGTTTTCTAAAAAAGGACAAGAGCTAATGACTGATAGCTACATGTACAGCCCTCTTAAGGAAATCAATGCTCCAGAGGGGGCACCTAGCTTAGAATTTATATTAAAAAATTCTTTTTCTTGGTCTAGAGAATTTATCTCCCAAACTACAGTTGATCGACTAGACTTAAAAGAGGAGTACTCCTCAATAATGTTCCAATAAATTATGATGACTTTATCAAATAAAAATAAATACTTTCTATTAATTATTTCTTTTGGATGCTTCATTGCATGTCTCTATCCATATCTTCGCCTTGCTGAAAATACACTCACGCTAAACTTAGAAGATAAAGGGCTTCTTTTTTCATTGCAAAGGGTTTTAAATAACTCGCTTACAAAAAAAGCAATGCTTAATACATTGTTAGTTTCTATACTCACATCTATATTTTCTGTGGTTTTTGCTACTCCACTTGCCTGGGTTTTAAGTAGAGTTGATATTAAGTTCTCCAAAACATGGACGACTCTTTTTTCTCTTCCTTATGCTATTCCTCCTTTCGTCGGGGCGATTGCATGGATTAATCTTGCCTCTCCAAGCTCAGGGCTTTTAAGTAAAGTTATTGGTGAAAATGTACTGGATATTTATTCTCTTTCTGGGCTCGTATTTGTTTTAACATCATTTTTTTATACGTATATTTTATTGTCTCTCCTTGGGGGATTAAAAAATATAGATAGTTCACTTGAAGAGGCTGCAAGGCTTTCAGGAGCGAACGGGTTTAAAGTTTTTTTTGATATTTCACTTCCTCTTCTTTGGCCCAATATAAAAAGTAGTGCACTTTTAGTTTTTCTAGCTAGTGCAGCAAGCTTTGGGGTGCCGGCATTAATTGGTTCTCCGGGGGGAATTTATCTTTTAACAACTAGAATTTATATGTTTCAAAAGATGGGCTCGCTCAATGGAATAAGCGCAGCAAGCTTATTAAGTTTTTTTCTGATCTTTTTGGCAATATTAATTGTCTTTATCCAACAACTCTTAAATAAAAATAATATTGGATCAGTCGTTCAAGGTAAGAGCTCAAGAATTTCAAAAATGAACTTAGGTAAAAATCAAAAATTAGTTCAGGTGATTCTTTTTTCTCTATTTTCCATTTTATTTTTATTACCTATTATGAGTATAACTTTTTCTTCCTTATCAAAAGTCCAAGGTGTTTTTTCATTTTCTAACTTAACTTTTCAAAATTTTTCTCATCTAATCTTTGAAATGCCGGAATTTCTCACTTCGGTCAAAAATAGTCTCTACCTTAGTGTCACTGTTGCGACAGTTTCTGTAGCTGTTGGCCTAGTTTTATCTTATATTGAGGTAAGAACTAATATTTTTGGCAGAACACTTGTTCGTTCAATTCCCACAATACCTTTTTCTACCCCTGGAACTGTTTTAGCATTAGCAATTTTGTTATCTTTTGGAAGAAGAATGGGAAATATTAGTCTGTATAATACTCTTTTTCTCATTGGAATTGCTTACTTTGTTAAATATCTAAGCTTTGCTGTCAGAACAATTAGTGATGGAATGAGACAAATTGATAGCTCTCTTGAAGAATCCTCTGTTTTATGTGGTGCTACTTTTTTTCGTCGTATGGTTGATCTTTGGTTTCCTATATTAAGGTCAGTTATCATTTCCGCTTGGTTTCTCATTTTTATGCCATGTTTTAGTGAGTTGACCATGACTATTTTGTTAACAGGGCCTGGCCTAGAAACATTAGGTACGCTTTTATTTCAACTCCAAGAATATGGTGACTCTGGAGGTGGTGGAGCTGCGTCGTTATGTGTTTTACTTATTGGTTTCATATTAATGATTAATTTTGTAATAAAAAAAATTTCCAAAGGAAGTTACGGACTATGAGCTCATTAGAATTAAAAAATATTCAAAAGTTTTACGGAGAGAATCATATTTTAAAAGGCTTTGATTTACAGGTTCAAGACGGTGAATTCATTTCTTTCTTAGGCTCCAGTGGCTGTGGGAAAACAACCTGCTTGCGAATTGTATCAGGTTTAGAAAATCAAACATCAGGAACTTTAACCATGGGCGGAGAGGTAATTTCACACCCTTCAAATAATATTTTCCTGCGTCCTGAAAAGAGACAAATAGGCATGGTATTTCAAAGTTATGCAATTTGGCCTCATATGAATGTTTTTGAAAATGTAGCTTACCCTTTAAAGATACAAAAAATATCAAAGTCAGAAATTACAAATAGAGTAATGGAGACTTTAAAAGTTGTTGAGTTAGACGGCCTAGATAAACGCATGCCTAATCAACTCTCTGGTGGGCAGCAACAACGAGTTGCTCTGGCGCGAGGTCTTGTGGCAAGGCCAAAGGTTTTACTCTTAGACGAGCCTCTTTCAAATCTAGATGCAAAGTTAAGACAAAAGATGAGACATGATATTCGAAAAATTCAACAAGACCTAAAAATAACTTGTTTGTATGTCACTCATGATCAATTGGAAGCCTTTTCAATGAGTGATAGAGTTGTCCTGATGAATAATGGTGTTATAGAGCAAATAGGAACCCCTGATCAGTTTAGAACAAACCCTGAAACGTCATATGTAAAAGAGTTTCTACAGTGAAAATTCCTGTAATTTTAACGGGTTGTAGGTTTTAGTTCTGTGGTAAAATTACATTTATAGAAGGGGGCTTTTGTGTATCTTCCTGATTTGTATGATTGTTTTGGTTTGGACGACCTTAAAAAAAAGCAGGTATCTAAGGCCTGGAGTCTTGAGGAGTTTGAAAAATTTCACTCAATAAATTTGAATAAAAACTTCGCTCCTATCAATAAAGATTTTATTCTTCACGATAAAATAGAGCCTAATGAATTACTAGTAGTAAGTCAGTTCCTGGGTCTTGTTATTAATTCAGCTATTTGCGAACTAGAACTTGCAATAGAGAGATCAAAAAAAGAGTGCTATCTAAATATTATTCAGAGATTTCCAGTATCAAAGGAATTTGAAGAGCTCGGTGAGAATTTCTTTATTGAGGAGAAAAAACACTCAGATGCATTTAATTTATTTCTTGATTGTTTTTCAAAAACGACAAATGTGACTCGGTCACAAATTAGAAATATATTACCTATTCTTAACGAATCTAAGATAGAAAAGTTTTTTAGACTAAATGGAATTATTGGAGGACAGGCTCTTTGGCTTGTCACTGCTGCAGTTGAAGAAGAGTCTATAGAGGTTTTTAAAAAAATGCGGCCACATAAAGATTCCATAGATCCTTTTTTCTATCACTTACATAAAAAGCACTTTGAAGAAGAAACCAGGCATGCCTCATTTGCTTTTTTAATGTTAGAGCTAATTAACGATAGATCAACCTTTGCCATAAAAAAGGTCTCTCAATGCATTGACTTTATTTTGAGTGATATTTTACAGGTCAGTTGGGTTTTATCTGAATTGATTAAAATGGATAATGTGCGAAAGTTAAAAGATTGCCACCCTTTTTACGAAAATCTTTCTAAGGTTCTACCTAAGATCAATGAATACAATATTGTTCAGTTAATATCCTACCTTTTCAAAGAGTCTCCATTTGTATCGTTAATTCTCAATCCCAGGTCCAATAAAGTCCTTAGTAAATATTTAATGAAAGAAAAATATTTAAGTCTTAGATAAATTGGAGTTTGGTGTGGAGATAAAAAACTTAAATATTTTTGGTAAAAATAAAAAGGTTTTCATAAAAAGAGGAAATCAGGGGAACCCTGTTGTTATCCTTTTTCATGGGTTTCCTGATAATTTTTTTATATGGAAAAATGTCTCTGCTGGAGTTGATGAAAGATACTATCAACTGGGAATTAATTTAAGTGACCTTGCTGGAGTTTCTCTAAATGAGGCTAAATTAATCTTTTTAAGTCTGTTGAAAAATTCTGGACTACCGTTAGATAATGGAATTTACTTCGTCGGTCATGATATTGGTGGCCCAGTAATGAGTTATCTTGGGGATGTCGTAAAAAATGATATTAGAGGGTCAATTTTTTTAAATTCATTAGACTTAGATTCATACAGAAAAAATATTATTTCAAAACAAGTTTTTAAAAGCTGGTATGCCATAGTGTTCCAACTTTCTCCCTATCGATGGGCAATTAAAAATAACTTACTTTTTGGTAAACAATTATTTAAAAAGTTAGCAAATTCACATAAGGGAGAAATAGATTTTGGGTCAATTGATTTTTATAAATTATTTTTTAATTCATTAATAGGTATAAGAAATATTCCGACGCTTCGAGGCCCAGTGTTTTATATCCTCTCAAAAGATGACCCATACATAAAAATACCATCAAGAAAATATCTAAATGGCGATATTACCGTAGTTAGGGGAGACCATTGGAGTGTTTTCTTTGATGACTCTATTTCAATAAGAATAATTAATAAAAAACTAAAATCATGGGATTTGGATTATGCTAAACTTAAAAATTGATGAAAAGATAAACCTTTCTTCAGTACCGGGTTTTGAGTTTTTTCAAAAAGAGCTCAATAAAAGAAGACAAAAAAAGTATTCAGATAAAGAACTTCTTCGCTTTTATATATCACAAAGGTTAACAATTGACTCAATCAATGAAGTGGCGAATTTACTTAGGCCTGGTATCAGTGAATTAGATGCTGCAAAAATGCTAGATACATTATTAAAGAAAAAAGGTGTGAGGCATTTTTTACATCACTCTTTTGCTTGGTTTGGTGAGAGAACTTGCTTTAATGGGATGGTATCTTATAAAGACACTTTACCAAGAGGTGATATTTACTTGCGAGAAGATGATTGCTTTATTCTTGACACTGCACCATATGTTAAAGGGGTGCCAAGTGATGTCGGTCTTGGTTTTTGTTACAGTAAGGATATTCAATTTGAAAAGCTGAATAAGAATCTAGTTGAAATCAAAAAAGAAATTCCTACATTATTCACTGGTGAACTAAATTCAAAAGAGATTTATCAACGTATTGCCGATTCAATAATCAATAAAGACCTTAAAAATGTTCATGAATTATATCCATTTGGTGTTCTGGCGCATCGACTTCATCACTCAACTCTTTCACGGTTACCTAGCTTTTTAAAACCATTCTCATGGCAGGCTTATTTAGATATTCTTTCAAGAGGTTTCCTCGAGGAAACGATTAGTGGTAATAATATAAATTCTATTGATGGAGTATGGGCAATAGAGCCCCATATAAGTGACGGCAAAATAGGTACAAAGTTTGAAGAAATCATTGTTGTTCAAGATGGTGAGGTATTTTGGCTTGATGAATATTTCTCTAATAAAGGAAGTTTTTAATGATCGTATATATAACTGGTTGTTGTGGCGGAATTGGTCAAGAACTAGTAAAAAAATATATTGATAAAAGATATACTGTCGTAGGTATAGACATCAATGAGAGCGCTCTTGATCAGATGAGTCTGGATAGTGGACACCTTTTTTATCCATCTTTGATTGATCTTACCAAAAAAAAAGAATCTAAAAATGGACTTAAAAAAGTCTTGGAACAGTATGGTGTACCAGATGTATTTATTCATTGTGCTGGTATCGTTACTTTAAAGCCCTTTTTAAATGAAACAGAGACTGAGTTTTATAAAGTTATGGAGATAAACTTTTTATCCTTTAAGCGAATATTAGATATTATAATGCCTGTGATGGAAGAAAAAGGTGGGGTTATTGTACCGGTTTCAAGTGTCGCAGGGCTTGTGAGCGCCCCTTTACTTGGTAGTTATAGCGCTTCCAAAGCGGCCTTGATTTCTTATTCTGAAGTTGTTCAAAAAGAATTATCTTTAAAAAACTCGAGTGTTACTTTGTGTCTTGTTTGTCCCGGCTTTATTGATACCCCACTAATAAGAGTTGGAGATGAAGGTGGTTTTCCAGATTATTTAAAACCCCTTTTATCAAAACCTACAAGAGTGGCTGAAATCGTTACTCAAGCTATTGAAAAAAAGAAATCCTACGTTGATCCAACAGTAAGTGGTAAGGTGATCAGTTTCTTAGATAGAATATCACCAAAGGTGGTTAGCACATTAAGTAAAAAAGCATTATCAAAAGGCATGCTGAAGTTATTTAAAGACTAATTAACGTCTGCCCTGACGGCAACTCTTCTTGGAGATGGGTGGCCTTCAATTGTTTTTTTTGGGTCATCTGGCATCAAAAAATTCTCAAGACTCTGGTTTCCGCTCCACTCAGTGACTCTTTGCTCATCTGAAGTAAGTGGTTCATCGAAAATAACCTCGATATTTTTAAACTTACATTTGTGGAGCCAGTTTACAAGACAAGAGGTCGTCGGGATAAACCAGATATTTCTCATCTTTGCATATCGATCCTGAGGGAATAAGCATTCGCTTTTATCCCCAGGAATATTTATTGTCTCTATAATCAAAGAGCCATTTTTCGTCAGGCCATTTTTTAATGTTTTAATTTGCTCGATGGGGTTAGGGTGATGATAGATAATGCCCATGTGAAAAATAATATCAAAGCAATTATTAAAGTTATGGAGATGTTGGTGTCCAAGTAATTCAAAAGATAAAGGGTGACCTTCCTTGATAAGACTTTCGATTGCCTTGTACTGAAGATAACAAGGAAGAGAGGGGTCAATACCTAATACCCACTCTGGTGAGTGTTCAAGCATTTTAAATAAAAAATATCCGTTATTACATCCGACGTCTAAAATCTTTTTACCTTTAAGTGTTGGAAGCATCTTTTGAAGCCTATTCCACTTAATGTCACTGCGCCACTCGCTATCAATTTCCAGGTCATTTATTTTAAAAGGGCCTTTTTTCCAGGGGATAAATGTTTCAAGTAACTCTTTTACTTGTGACATATTTGCCTGAGAAGAGTCTAATCTTACAAATCTTTCGTCTTTTATTATTTCAAAGGATGAGTGATTTTTGAGAACTTCAAGTGCCTCAAGTCGATCTTTGTAAAATTCTTGGGAGAGATTTTTTTTAATATTATAGATATCACTTTGAAAATCTTTGAATACGTCTTGTGAGACTAATTTTTCGATAATCATATTTATTTTACACAAAGGTAAGAGGCGAAATTATACCACCTAAAGATCATTTCAGAGTTTTTAAATCCAACAGAGCTAAGCACTTCTAATTGTTTCGATGGAGTCATAGGTTTCATAACGTTCTCAAGGGCCTCTCTTTTTTGAGATATTTCAAGTTCCGAGTAACCATTTCTTTTTTTGAAATCATAATAAAGATCTGTAATTAAATTAAAGTTACTTTTTAATTCAGGGTTTATTTTTTCAGATAAAATAAAGGTGGCGCCGGGCTTTAATGCTTTATAAACTTTTCTTAGAAAATCTTCTCTTTTGTCTTCAGCTATAAACTGTAGGGTGTAGTTCATGACGACTAAGTCCGCAGGGGTGTCTAGTTGAGTGGTGAGTAGGTCTTCATGTCGAATTTCTACTTTTCCAAATGTTCCGTCGAGCTTTTCTTTTGCCTTTTTGGCCATCGGAAGTGAATTATCAATCCCGATAAGTGTCGGGGTTTTTCCTTGTTCGATTATTTTTTTGGATAATAAAGTTAGGGTAGTGCCTGTTGAGCAACCAAGGTCATAAATGACGGGAGAATTAGTGTTAGTAAAAATATAGTTGGTTAGGTCAATAAGTATGCGGTGAATTTCAGTATAGATAGGGACTGATCTAGAGACCATGTCGTCAAATACATCTGCGACTCTTTGATTGAATTCGAAGTCTTCTACTCCAATAATTTGTTGGTCAAAAATATTATCAATATTTTTCATTTAATACTTCCCTTAATTATTGTGATTAACCAATAACTGGGTGAAAATCAAGCATTTGTGATTAATTTTCAGAGGTTTTGTGAGGTAAATTTAGGCTAAATGGAGAAAAATTAAGTATCTTCAGCTCCTTGTGCGGTAAAAGTTTGAAGGAATAATACTTGATGAATAAATAGGATCTATCTTCCTGCACAATATTTGTTTAGGGAAAGAATTAAAGTCTTATTCAAATAGTGGAAATTATTCTAAAATATTCTCTTAAACGCTCAATAATTAGGGAGAAAAATGTTTAAAAGAAACCTTCAATTATCCTTCATCGTATTATTTTTATTTGTTGCAGTTAATGACGGCCTTGCATTTCAGTCAAAAGATAAACTTGTGGGAAATATTTTAAAAAGTACTCTTGAGACATATCACTATAAAAAATTGAATATTGATGATTCTGTTTCTCAAAAGGCGTTTGCGGAATATCTTAAAAAAATAGATTTTGGTAAGCAGTTCTTACTAAAAAAAGATGTTAAAAGCCTAGAGAATTTTCAATTTGAGCTCGATGACTTTATGGTTTCTGGCGATAAAAGAATTATTGAGAAATCAATGAAACTTGTCTCAACAGGAGTAAAAAGAGTTGAAGGCTTTAGGAAAGAGTTTTTTAAAAAAGGTTTTGATTTTTCAAAGAAAGAAAGTCTTGAGCTTGATCCAGAGAAGAGGAATTATTCCAAGAATGTGAAAGAGCAAAAAGAGCTGTGGAGGAAAATATTTAAGCAGGCAACTCTTTCAAGATACCTGGGTATTCTTCAAGAGCAAGAAGACTTAAAAAAAGACAATAAAGTTGCGTCTAAAGATAAAGATAAAGATAAAGATAAAGATAAAGATAAAGATAAAGATAAAAAGAAAAAGAAAAAGAAAAAAGAAAAATTGATTTCTCCAAAAGAAGCTCTTAAAAAAGCAAATGAAGCGATCGGTGAAAAGTATGAAAAACTCTTTGCGAGAATTTTAAAAGATGACTCTGATGATTTTAGAGAAAAGGTCTTCAACTCTGTTTCGGAAATTTTTGATCCACATACCGTCTACCTTCCTCCAAAGAAAAAAGAGGACTTTGATATTGATATTTCAGGAAGTCTTGAAGGAATAGGTGCTGTTTTATCCGAGGACGGCTCTTATATTAAAGTTGTCTCTATTGTTCCTGGAGGGGCAGCATGGAGACAAAAGGGTCTTGAGGCGGAAGATTTAATTATTTCAGTGTCACAGGGAAAAGAGGGGAAACCGGTAAGTCTTGTTGATATGAGAGTTGATGATGCTGTTAGGTATATTAGAGGAAAAAAAGGGACCATTGTTAAACTGACGGTTAAAAAGGTTGATGGTACACGTAAAACAATATCTATCGTCAGGGATGTCGTAAAAATTTCTGAAAGCTATGTTAAATCTTCAATAATAGAACACAAAGAGTTAGGGCAAAAAATTGGGTATATAAGAGTTCCAAAGTTTTATCGAGATTTTAATGGCCGAGGAAGAAATTGCTCTGAAGATGTCAGGAAAGAATTACTTCGTCTTAAAGAAATTGGCGTTAATGGTGTTGTCCTAGACCTTCGTAATAATGGGGGAGGAGCACTAGAGGACGCAAGAATCATGTCCGGACTATTTATTAAAGAAGGGCCTATCGTTCAAATAAGAAACCACAAAGGAGCGACGGACGTACTTAAAGATTATGATCCATCGGTTGTTTATGGTGGCCCGTTAGTTGTTATGATTAATAGATTTAGTGCCTCTGCCTCAGAAATTTTGGCTGGAGCATTACAAGATTATAAAAGAGCAGTAATCGTGGGGGGGCAATTTTCTCACGGAAAAGGAACTGTGCAAGCTGTTTTAAACTTGAACCAAGCCCCACTTCTAAAAATGTTTGGGCCTACAATGGGCGCCTTAAAAGTAACAATTCAAAAGTTTTATAGGATTAATGGGAGCTCAACACAATACAAAGGGATAACTCCTGACATCATATTACCGGACCCAATGGGTTACGCAAAAAACAGGGAACAAGATTTAGACTATTCTTTGAAGTGGGATCAAGTTGCAAAGTTAGAATATAAACTATGGGAAGGTCCTTTTTATAATTTGAATAGGTTGAAGAAAAATAGTCAAAAAAGAATTAGTAAGAACTCTAGAATTAAAAAAGTTAAGGGCTCAGTAAACTATCTTGTTTCAAAAAGAGAGGACACTGTTGTCTCTTTGAACAAAAATACTGTTCAACAAGAAGATAAGAAAAGAGAAAAAGTAATGAATAAATTCAAAATCGAGGAGCCAAATAAACTTATACTTGTATCTAAATTTGAGGATGCCCTTTCTGAAAATGAGGAAATAAAAAAGCAGAATAAGAAAAAATGGGAAGAGGACGTCAAAAGAAGAAAGTCCGACTGGGAGCAAGAGCTTCAAAAAGACTCTCTTTTAGAAGAAACTTTATTTATTATGAATGATATGATTATGTCTTCCGCCAGAAAAGTTTCAAATAATTAATAAGATTTTAGGGGTACAGCTTGATTGATAATAATGATTTAAATGAGATTTTAGAAATTTTAGAAAACTTAGATGATGAAAAAGAGGCGGCAAAATTATTAAAAGAATTTAATGATGCCTCTAAAAATCATGGGCAATTGATTTTAGATATGGATGAAAATTTAGACCATAGTGAGTGGAAGCAAAAATGTGACAGTGCAAAAAGTCGAGTTGATGATATTTTAGGGCGAATTCGTTCTTTGAAATAGTATTTCATTCAAACATTATTGATTTTTCTAAGTCATCAGGGTTTTCGCTAAATTGTAAAATAGTCTCTTTACTTATTTTTGACCCGTTATAAAGCCGCATTAATGACTGATCAAAGCTAATAGAGCTCAACTTTGATTTGGATGAAAAGCTTTTGCCACCCTCATTTATTATATGGTTTATTCTTGAAAGATCTTCTTTTCCTAAAATACATTCTTTTATACCAGGGCCATTAAGCATGACCTCTTGAATTGGGTATATTTTTTTTCCATTAAAGCTAGGAACTAGCTTTTGTCCTACAACAGCGTTTAGACTATCAGCAAGCCTTAGCCTTATATTTTGTTGCTCTTCCGGCGGAAACATAGAGATGATTCGATTAATAGTACTCGCAGCATTTGATGTGTGAAGAGTTGAAAAGATATGGTGTCCTGTCTCAGAAGCCTTTAAGGCTATTTCAATAGTTTCAACATCACGCATCTCCCCAATCAAAATGACATCTGGGTCTTGTCTTAGACTGGCCCTCAATCCCGATTTAAAAGTATTTGTGTCAACTCCTATCTCTCTTTGTGAAATTTTAGATTTTTTTGATTGATGTATAAATTCAATGGGATCTTCTATGGATATTATATGTTTTTTTTGCGTTTCATTAATACTATTAATTAAAGAAGTAAGAGTACTACTTTTCCCCGAGCCTGTCGGTCCTGTCACAAGAGTAATTCCGGCTTTAGGTTTGGTTAAGTCGTTAAGGTTCGCTGGAAGGCCTAGACTTTCGATACTTGGGATCTCTAGCTTGATTATCCTAAAAATGATGCCGTATTTACCTGAAAACTTAAAGCAATTGTGACGAACACGACATATTCCAGCAACTTCATAGCTGCCATCCCACTCAAACGGTTCCTGTTCATTTGGTACCGATTGAATGTTTAAAAGCTTAAAAATAGATAAAAAATCATCTTTTGAAAGGGCGTTTGATTTAATTGGAGTTAGCTCCCCCCTTATTCTAAAAGCAGGAGACTCCTCTTGTCTTAGGTGAATATCGCTTGCATTGTGCTCAACTGCTACTTTTAGGAGCATTTGAAAGTTTTTTTCTGATATGGCCATAAAAACTCCTTCAGGCTTTTAAATCTCTATCTTAAAATGTTAACAAAGTTTTGTTTTTTATAAAGGTTGGTTTTGAAAAAAATTCTAGTCATAAGATTTTCAAGTTTTGGTGATATAGTTCAAGCATCAGCGATTAATTCGGCGGTTAAAAAAAGGTATCCAGAAGTTGAGTTAATTTGGTTGACAAAAAAAGCTTTTGAGCCACTTTTATTTGCTGATCCCAATGTGGACAAAGTTAAGTCTCTCGAAAGCTTTAGAGGTACCATATCTATATTTCGTTGGATTAAATCTCAAAAATTTGATTTTGTGTATGATGCTCACTACAGCCTACGATCGAGCCTGTTATTTTTATTAACAAAGGTTTTTTCAGGAGGCTCGTTATGGATAAGAAGATCCAAGCATCGATGGAAGAGGTACTTACTTTTTACTTTTAGGATAAACTTATTTCCAAAGCCATTTGTTGGACAAGCCTCTTACCTTGCTCCATTAAAATCACTCAATATTTCAATTGAGCCAAATAAAACTCATTGGAACTTTGATGAAAAAATTATTAAAAAAGTTGATGAACTTTTAGGCTCAGGTGAGTTTATCGTACTAGCTCCCAGTGCCGCCTGGGAGATGAAAAGATGGCCAATTAATCACTGGAACAAGCTAATTAAAATATTTATAGAAAAATTCCCCGATACTAAGGTTGTTCTTGTAGGGGGGCCAAATGATAGATTCATTAACGATTTTTACTCTCACCCGAACGTAATTAATTTATCAGGAAAACTCTCTCTTTTAGAATCTTCTTATCTTGTCACAAAGGCAAATGTGACCGTTTCTGCAGACACAGGGATTATTCATGTGGTCGATGCTCATCAAAAGCCAGGGATTTTATTAAATGGACCGACTGCCTTTGGAAAGACTTTTAGTCCCTCCATTAAAATCTTGGAAGCAGGGCTTTACTGCCAGCCGTGCTCAAAAGATGGCCGGGGTAAATGTGAGAGGCAGGTTTATCAACAGTGTATGGTTGATATAGCCCCAGAGTTAGTTCTTGAAGTGATTAAAGATAAGTTATAAATTATCGACAAAACTTTTTTCTCATCTCCCATAGTTTTGAGCTGATGAGAGGCCGTTGGCCAATTTTAGTTGCGATCATTAATAGTTTAGTGATTTTTAAATTTTCAGATTCGGAAAATAAAAGAATGAGCATCTCTCTGATAAAGTTTGTTTGAAGAGTTATGTAGTTATCAGTACCTATACCAAGTCTTACGCCCTTTTTTTCCCACCAGCTAAATGGATGGTCCTTGTAGTCTGGAAATGCTCCTGTGAGTTTAAGATTTGATGAAGGCAAGGCGACTAGAGAGACTCTTTTATTTATCATCCTGTTTAATACATCATGCTGGTAGTGCTCAATTTCTCGAGCATGATGGAACTTCTCTTTTGTTAGCATGTCTTTTTCAATAGGAGAGAGTGATACACCTTTAGATAGTTTGGTTTTTATCTCTTTTGGTAGCCCTTGCATATCATCTATCTCTTCTCGCAGGATTGTTTTTTCTTTTAGGGAAATACCTTTATTATTTAGCTCAAGAGTATCTTGTAAAATACGATGGAAATAAAAATTAGGATTAATGCCAAGGCTTATACCATGTTCCAGAGTGTCAATATGCCAAATATTCATCGCATTATCTACTGATTGCACTCCTTTTCTTAGTACTTTCCATGTTTCTCCGTGGTGAGATTTTATTTTAAATCCGTTGTATTGAAGCTTCCTAAAACCATCTTTCATTTCTTCAAAGTGAGTTTTTCTATAAAGACCTTTTTCGTCCCCCACTGTGTCAACCTCAGTTAAAACATTTTTAAGAAATGGGTACTTTTTTATAAGTTCCAATATATCTTTTACTTGGCTTTCAAAGTGTTCTTTTTTACTAGAGTAATTTTCTTTGTCATAAAAATCGAGTTCTTTTCTAAAGCATGGAGTTAAGGTAAATCTAAAAGCAGGGTTTTCATTTTTATATTTTTGAAATCCTTCATAAAGCCCTAAAACGACATCTTCACTTGTTACGTTTTCGACGCCTGGTATTTTTTCACTTTCAATACTAGTGGACCTGGATAGAGTAAATTTTAATCTAAGGCTTCCAACATTAAATTCCTCAAATAATCTTTTTGCCATGTGATAGCTAGCTTTTTCGTGAATTTCTTTATTTCTTAATATTATTTTTGGTAGATAAAGTATCTTCAGGTACTCTGAAAACTCTTCGCCTTCTTTTAGCTGTATAAGTTCTTTTACATCATCCTCAGAATTAATCGTCACATCCTTTTCGTAAACAGAGGAGATCTTTGCGAGGACATCTTTTCCTTCATTTGACTCAATAATTGGTTTTAAAAATGGGTAGATGAAACTTTCATGCAGCGATCCTGTCAAATGAATATGTTCTTCACAATAAGGTATGGGGAAGTTTTTAAAAAAGAAAAACAACACCTCACTAATGGGGTGATTTAAGAGATGATCAATTTTAATTTTATCTCCTTGGAACTGATGTACAAGGTCTTGAAAGTCTAGAATAATGCTTTTTTCACTTTGAGTGGTATCGCTTTGCGCTAGAAGAAGTTCAAGCGTGTGATTGAGTGATAACCCATTTGTTTCAGAGATAATCTTTATTAAATTCTTTTTTAAATGCTCAATTGTTTCACTCATGCAGATCTCTTTATGTTGTTTTTGTGTTTTTTAATTATCTCATAGGAATCTTGTATAATGATGAAGTTATTATGGGCATTTTTGAGAAGGTCACCTGTTAAGTTTAAGCCGGCGACTCTATCGGGGTGTGCTGATGCCAATAGTTTTTTTTGCTTTTTCTTTATAATATTAAAGTTGAAGGTTTCTTCATTTTGTCCAAAAACCATTAAAGCGGCCTTAAAATCAGTTTTATCCTTTGGAGCCTTTAAAGGCATAATGGTTTTGATTGTCACGATTTCTTTTTCAAGTTGTTTAATGAATGTATCAAGATGTTTTGGGTGATTAGTCCCTTTTACATAGCAAAATTCACTTATTATTTGGTCCATTTTTCTGGAGTCGATCTTATCAAGTGGAGAGGAGTTTTTTAATACGCTATTATATATAGCTTGAATCGGGTAGTCTTTAGAAACTTGTATAACACATTTAATTGCTTTTTTTATTAAGTCGTTACTTGCTTGGTGATCAATGGCCAGTTTTTTGATAAAGGAGTTTTCTTTATTAGAAAGAGTGTCTGCTAATATATTATATAATCCGATGAAGTTTGTTAGAGATGATCTAGGGGTTTTTAACTTAACAAGGAATATTAATTTATTTTCTTTTATCAATTTGTTGATCAAAGAGGTAATTTTAGTGATTTGAAATCGAGTTTTAAATGCTTTGTTTAAATCGATTTGTATATCTTTAATCTCTTCACTTTCTCCCCAGTGAAGTTGTTCAATTAGGCCAATAAACCAACTCATTTCATTTTTTATATCCTGAGAATCACACTTTTCGACGGCATTTTTTAAATAATTTAAGATTTCTTCCTTAGGATCCTGAGTTTTATTTTGTTGATTATTTTTATTATTTGTCTGACGCGTGGAGTTTTCTGATAATTCGTTAATTTTAAATTTGATCATTTGGTCAAGGTTGGCCTTTGAGTTTTTAGATCGATACTTGTTTTTAACAAATATTTCAGCGATTTTAGGCACAATAATTTTATTGAATAGCAAAACTACAATTCCTAAAGCGAATAGTTTAATCAGTACTTCTAAGCTCAAACTCATAATTTATTGCCTGTGAGTGTAGTCTTATATTTCATTCTCAAAACGATTTTTTCCTATTAAAATTAAAATAATGAGAAGCCAATATTTACAATGGGATATCGAAACAATTGAGCTAAAACTAAAGTATGCTTGGAAGATTTCAAGAAATACGAGCTTGGTTAAACAAAATTTGATTATTTATTTAAATAGTCAGCCTGCCGGAGAAGCAGCACCCAATATAAGATGGGGAGAGTCTTCAAAAAGACTTACTACCGAATTTCAGCGTTTGAGAGACATTTTACCAAAAACAAAGAGTGAATTAGCAAGCTTTAGATCGATGATTCCAAAGCTTGCCGTATCCAGATCATTAAAATGTGCTCTTGATATGGCATGTTCTAATAAAGAAGTTTTTACTAAAAAGAAATGTGACACTTCCTATTCTCTGCCAATCTTAAAAGTAGAAGATTATGAGAGTTTTATTTCCCAGAATAATTTACGACGTTTTAATAGTTTAAAAATCAAGCTTGATACTCAAAGCACAAAAGAAAGAATAAGTATCATCAAAAAAAATTTTGATGGAAACTTATATGTCGATTTTAACGAAGCCTTTTCTGGCTTTGAACAATTTAGTCCATTGATCAATATCTTAAACAAAGAAGAGATTAAAATTATTGAACAACCTTTTAAAGAAGGAAACCTGATAGATAACAAGAAATTAAAATCATATATAGATGGTTTACTTTTTTTAGATGAGGATATTACTGATAGTGACTTACCCTTAGATTACTCTACATTTTGTGATGGTGTTAATATCAAAATACAAAAGGCTGGTGGGCCTAAGAGGGCACAGCAACTTATAAATCAAGCAAAAGATAGAGGATTAAAGACAATGGTTGGATGCATGGTTGAAACATCTTTAGGAATTTCTTCCTCAATGAGGCTTGAAAATGTTGATTACTATGACCTTGATGGCCACTTAATGATAGTCGATGAGCCTTTTGATTTATGCTCTGAGAATAACGGTTTATTGTCTTTCTAAAATACATAGGAGTAGGCGATAATGATATTTTTAGTGTAATCTTGGCTTTTGGAGAAAAAATGAAAGTTGGATTTGATGCAAAAAGAGTTTTTCATAATTGGCGAGGTTTAGGTAATTACTCTAGAGATTTAATAACTGGGTTAGAGAAGCTTTACCCTGAAAATGAGTATCTTCTTTACTCAATGGATTTCAAAGATCAAAGAGCGCTTAATTTTGAAAAGATGAATCCAAAGCTTAAGATCATTAGGCCACAAACGACAATCTCGAAACTATTTCCGTCTTTATGGCGATCAAATTACTCCAAATCATTTGACGATTTTGAGCTTGATATATTTCATGGATTATCACATGAGCTTCCCCGAAAGCGTAAAAACTCAAAAACAAAGATGATCGTGACTATTCATGACCTCATTTTTATTCGCTATCCTGAATACTTCCCAGCGGTTGATCGAAAAGTTTATATGACAAAAGTTAAGTATGCATGCAAAGTCGCGGACTTAATTGTCGCGATATGTGAGCAAACTAAAAATGATTTAATTAAGATTCTAAATATTCCAGAAAGTAAGATTCGAGTTGCTTATCAGAGTTGTAATTCAATTTTTTTTGAGACAGTCCCTGGGGAGCAAATTAAAAATACTTTAACTAAGTATCATATTGATGAAGAATATTTTCTCTATGTTGGTGCCTTCGAAGAACGAAAAAATGTCTTAACCCTCATTGAGGCCTATTATCATTATGGTAAAAGTAAAAAGTTAGTGCTCGTTGGAAAGGGAAAAAACTACAAAAATCAAATGATTAAAAAAATTGACTCTTTGGGGTTAAATGAAAATGTAATAATACTCGATTCAATTCCGCTAGAGGATTTACCGGTTATTTATCAAGGTGCTTTTGCCTTTTGTTTCCCTAGCTTTTTTGAAGGTTTTGGTATTCCGCTCATTGAAAGTCTCTTTTCTGGTAAACCTGTTATTACAACTGATGGTAGCTGTTTTCCTGAAGTAGCAGGCCCAGGTGGGTTATATTGCAATCCTAATAATTCTTTTGAAATAACTAAAGCAATGGATCTTCTTGCTAATAATAATGCTCTATATACAAGACTTGTTAATGAAGGAAGAGAGCATGTTTCTAAGTTTCTCCCCGAAAATACAAATAGTGTGATGATGGATATTTACAAAGAGGCATTAGAACTTTAGTCAGTTACTCTTTTTCTGTTATTAAATTTAAATTCTCTAGTTTGTATTTTTTTAGTAAGTCGATCACTTTTACTACTTTTTTATACTCAACAGATTCGTCGACTCGAAGGATAACTGGAACTTTCTTGTTTGATGTATCGGAAAGTGATTTAGCAAAATCTATAAATGATAGTTTTTTTCCATTAAGAGCAATTTCTTTTTTTGTCACTTCCACCTGAAGGCTTTTGTTGTTCTGACTTTTAGACTCTGATGTTTCTCCAGTAGGTAAATTTAAGATCAAGGCGAGTTCTTCTTTTTTAAAAACCGTTGAGACCATGAAAAATATAAGTAATAAAAAAACGACGTCAATTAAGGGAGTGAGATCAATTGTTGATGCCTCTCTAGATCGCTTTTTCATTATTTTAAAACCTTAAGCAAAATCTCTTTTTCAAGTACCTGCTCAAGCTCGTCTACCATGCCGATAAGATAATTATGCCCAATGTAGTGAGGTATCGAAACAATTAACCCTCCGACCGTAGTAATTAAGGCAAGGGATATCCCACTGGCAAAAATAGTTGGGTCTCCCATGCCACTGGAAGCCATTTTATTAAATGATAAAAGAACACCTAGTACGGTTCCTAAAAGGCCAAGTAAAGGAGACACAGTTGCGATGATTTTTATCGTGTTAAGTCCTTTTTCTACTGAAGTCATGTAAGAACTTAGTTCTCTAAGAGCAATATCAACTCTAGCTTGAGAGTTTGAGTTTTGATTTTCAGGAGAGAAGATTTCTTTTATCTTTGAGGCAATAAAGACGGCCGTTTTTGCAATATCCTTTTTAGATTGGTTAAGTCCAAAAAACTTGTAAAGCATTAGGGCTACACCAAAAATATTAAGTGCTAATAGAATATACATAATTGCTCCACCTTGATGAATGTAGTCTACTATTTTCACTTTTAACTCCTTAAATATTTCTACACATTATTTTGACGACATTGTTTGTGGATGGCAACCTAACTGGTAGTTTTTCTAAAGGGATCAAATGAAACTGATTATTTTCATCTTATTAAATTGTATCTTGTCTTGTTCTCATGATTCGATTGATTATTTTTCTCATGAGGCAAAAGAACTTAAGAAAAAATATCAATCAACCTCCGACAAGCTGATGATTTCATCCCAGGGTAATCACAGTACAGATGCAGGTATCCAGGTTGCAAAGATGGGGGGCAATATTATTGATGTTTTTACTGCCGTAAGTTTTGCTATTTCAGTGGAGAGACCACAAAGCACGGGACTTGGTGGGGGAGGATTTCTTCTT
>Ga0233434_1000441_pt1 | contig 47788 bp, 43 predicted proteins | sample SI_122_August201_4_FD_182738 | JGI IMG/M metagenome (GOLD analysis project Ga0233434, IMG submission 182738) | Seawater microbial communities from Saanich Inlet, British Columbia, Canada - SI_122_August2016_120_MG | ecosystem: Environmental > Aquatic > Marine > Inlet | place: Canada: British...
GCGCCGCGAAGGGCCTTTATGATGGGGGGGCCCAGCGTGATGTTCGGCACGAAGTGACCGTCCATCACATCGATATGGATGTAGTCACAACCAGCGTCATCAATGGCCCGAATTTCATCACCCAGACAAGCAAAGTCCGCCGACAGAATAGAGGGCGATATCTTGATTACCCTGGTCATCGTTTATCCTTAAGCGATTGTAGGGTCCAAAGAGCCATCGGCATAACGTGCTGCCATATCCGGCAACGGGATAGATTTGATCTTTGATGCCTGACCGGCACAGTTAAAGCGCTGGAACCGATCAACACAGACCGCTTCCATCGCTGCAATGGCGGGTTTCAGGTATGAGCGCGGATCGAATTCAGCCTTATTTTCGGACAGCACTTTTCTGATCTGGCCGGTAATGGCCAAACGGTTATCGGTATCGATATTTACCTTGCGAACACCGTTTTTAATACCCACTTCGATTTCCTCAATGGGCACACCGTAAGTCTGTGGCATTTCACCGCCGTACTGGTTGACGATATCCTGCAATTCCTGCGGAACAGAGGACGAGCCATGCATGACCAGGTGCGTGTTCGGTAACCGTGCGTGAATGGCTTTCACCACGTCCATGGCGAGGATATCGCCCGTCGGTTTGCGGGTGAATTTATAGGCACCATGTGACGTGCCGATGGCAACGGCCAGGGCGTCGACTTTTGTCTTGGCCACAAAGTCGGCAGCTTCATCCGGGTCGGTGACCAGCATGCTGGCATCCAGTTTACCTTCGAAACCGTGGCCGTCTTCTTTGTCACCCTCACCTGTTTCAAGTGATCCGAGGCAGCCCAACTCACCTTCTACAGAAACGCCCACCAGGTGAGACATCTCAGTTACTTTTCGGGTGACCTCAACGTTGTAGTCGTAGGATGCCGGGGTCTTGCCGTCTTCTTCCAATGAGCCATCCATCATGACGGATGAAAACCCGGATGCCACAGCGGACATACAAGTGGCCGCATTATTGCCGTGGTCCTGATGCATACAGACGGGAATATGAGGATACATTTCTACAGCGGCAATAATCAGATGCCGTAACACAATGTCATTTGCGTACTTACGGGCACCGCGACTGGCCTGCATGATCACCGGGCTATCGGTACTGTTAGCCGCCGACATGATGGCGAGCATCTGTTCCATGTTATTGATGTTAAACGCGGGCATGCCGTAGTCGTTCTCTGCCGCGTGATCCAGTAGCTGCCTCAATGATACGAGCGCCATAGCGATTGCCTTTCCTATTCTGAAGCGTTTGTATTCAGCACTACAAACGGTCCCGTACAGCCATAACAACGGCTTCGGGTGTAATGCCGAAATGCTTGTATAATTCCCCCGCCGGTGCGGATGCACCGAAACCGGTCATGCCGACGAATCCGCCGTCAGCCCCGGTGTATTTCTCCCAGCCTTGACGTAAAGCCGCTTCGACGGCGACCCGTGCTTCTGGCGTGCCGAGTACGCTGCTCCGATAATCATCAGACTGGGCGTCGAACAATTCCCAGCACGGCATGGATACCACCGCCGTGGGCGTACCGCCCTCTTCCAGTATATCCCGCGCCGCCATGGCGATGGAAACTTCTGAGCCCGTTGCCATAATCGTTGCCACGCGGGCGTCTGAGCCGCCATTTGCCTCGGCCAATACGTAACCACCGCGCGCACAAAGGTTGTCCTCAGTATGATCAACCCGTTGGGTTGGCAGGCCCTGGCGGGTCAAAACCATACCGGACGGTGTTTCCGTTGATTTAAGCGCTAACGCCCAGCACTCAGCCGTCTCGACCCCGTCACAGGGCCGGAAAACCTGAAAATTCGGGATGGCGCGAAGGGACGCCAGCGTTTCCACCGCCTGATGGGTCGGGCCGTCTTCACCCAGGCCGATGGAATCATGGGTCAGTACGTAGACTACCCGTTGGCTCATGAGCGCCGATAAACGCATGGCATGTTTCATGTAATCAGCGAAAACAAGGAACGTGCCGGCGTATGGAACAAAGCCACCGTGCAGGGCCATGCCGTTCATCACCGCCGCCATACCGTGCTCGCGAATACCGTAGTGGATATAGTCGCCCGCAAAGTTGGTGCGCGATATCGGGGTCATTTCGGGCGCCTTGGTATTAACAGACCCGGTCAAGTCGGCGGAGCCACCGATCAGCATCGGTAACACCGGCGACAAAGCCCCCAGCGTTTCGCCAGATGCCACGCGCGTGGCCCAGGACGGTTTTTCTTCTGAAACCCGAGCCTTGTGCGCGTTCAGTGCATCTTCCCATCCACCCGGTAACTGGCCAGACATTTCAAAGGTGAAGCGTTCGCCCTCGGGTGATGCCGCTAAACGGTCATTCCATGCGGCGCGATCGGTTTGACCGCGCGTTCCGGCTCTGCGCCATGTGGACAGTGTGTCTTCCGGGACTTCGAATGACTCACAAGGCCAATTCATAGCCTCGCGGGCGGCGGCGATTTCGTCATCGCCCAATGGTGCGCCGTGCGCGGCGGATTTGCCTTCTTTGTTGGGTGCGCCACGACCAATCAGGGTCTTGCAGGCAATCATGGAAGGCTTGTCAGATGCTTTTGCGGCTTCGATTGCTTTTGCAATAGCATCCGCGTCATGCCCATCTACAGACTGTACGTGCCAGCCACAGGCCTCGAAACGCATTTGTTGGTTATCACCGACGGACAGGTCGGTTGCGCCATCAATGGTGATTGAATTGTCGTCCCAGAACACAACGAGCTTACCGAGCGCCCAGTGACCTGCCATGGAAATGGCTTCGTGACTGATACCCTCCATCAGGCAACCGTCACCGGCAATAACGTATGTGTGGTGATCAACAAGGTCATCGCCATAGCGCGCGTTAGCCATCCGTTCGGCAAGCGCCATACCAACCGCCGTGGTCAGGCCCTGCCCCAGCGGGCCAGTTGTTGTTTCAATGCCCGGCGCAAGGCCATATTCCGGGTGCCCGGCAGTCTTGGAGCCCAACTGGCGGAAGTTCCTGATTTCATCGATGGTCATCCCCGGATAACCGCTCAGGTAAAGTGCTGAATAGAGCAGCATGGAACCGTGCCCGGCCGATAAGACGAACCGGTCGCGGTCAGCCCAATCTGGCGCTGATGCGTCGAATTTCAGGAACCGGGAAAAAAGCACGGTTGCCACATCCGCCATCCCCATAGGCATACCGGGATGGCCGGACTTTGCCTGTTGAACAGCGTCTGCTGATAAAAATCGGATGGCATTTGCCATATTTTGGTGATCAGCAGCCAAAGCTGTATCCGCACTCGTCATGTAGTGCCTCCTACCTAACTTTATTGCCCAGGAATTCTATAATTGCTTGTCGCGAATCTAGGTGGAAAAGTCCAGTACCTGAACGCAGTTTTCTGTTCATAAACACCAATCTGGCGAAATAAATCGCAAATGCTGAGAATAAAGCGCTCTTATTCCACAAAACAGAAAAGCGGTGCCGTCCCTGAGATGCCTGCTTCAGGTTCGAAAACAGATGCCACATGATGTTTACAAGAACGTCTGCAAATGGCCCGACTCGAACACTCAACCTACGCGGCGGATTTTCTCAGTTTCCCTGATGGTAGTTCGGTGCATCTCTCGCGGTGCACCGGCAAGATCATAAGGTGTGCCTGCATGCAGTACACGGCGATTATCCCACAGAACGGCATCGCCTACTTGCCATTTATGTCGGTACTGAAAAGTCGGGGCACAAGCGTGTTCCGTCAACTGGGAAATAAAGCTTTTCGCCTCCCCATCAGTCCAGCCTACAATACCCACGCTCACCTGGTTACCAAAATACAGCGCCTTTCGTCCCGTTCGCGGATGCGCACGAACCAACGGCCAAGTAACAGGAGAGTCACGTTCGTTGTTGCGTGTTTCCGTATCTAGCCCTTGATCGTCAAGATAACTGAGCAAACCTGAAACATCATTCACAACCTCCAGACTATCGCACAGAATTTGCTGATCAGGGGGGAGCGTGTCGTAGGCCGAATACATACATGCAAATAACGTGTCGCCGCCTATTGGTGGGACCGCTTTTGCCAACAATAGTGAGGCACGTGCCGGCACCGCCAAATGGATATGATCTGTATGCCACTCCAGTTCACCATTCTCATCCGCCGGTGAAAACGTTACGGGCTGTTCGCCGGTATTACCGACGACAAAAATTTCAGGATGATCCGGTAGGAACGCGTAATCCACGTCCGTTACGTCCAACGGACCCAATGCAAGACTAAAAGCAATTTGTTGCTCTGGTGTCACCGCGTGTTGTTTTGGAAAAACCAGAACACCATGCTCCTCAAGAGCGTCCTCAATCTGACCCAATACTATATCCTTAGGTACTTTGGACAGGCTGACATCGTAAACTACAGCACCAATGGTGTGATGACTTTTGTCGACCGTGATACTCATCGAGCATGCTCCAGATTACAGATTATAAGATTCATGTCAGGCCTCTCGCGTAGCGTAGCAAAACAGCCATTGTTTTGCCCTGTCAACAATATCTCCGTCTGCCCCTTAACGGACACTCCCACAGAAACCCTTCATCTAAGTTAGCTGGTTAAATTGTTTGAGAATTTCGCAAAAACACGAAGATGTAATGATTCTGACGCAAAACCATCATAGCACTGGGGTAGTATCGCAGAGTCTTGTTCTACATTTTTAAGGAAACTATATTGAGCGATAACAATAAAATAGATTCAACGACTCTATCAATTTTGCTATCTTCGTTACTCGGGGTACAAAACGCCATCCGGGCTTATGACACCAAAGCACAGGTCGTTAGTATTGGCTTTATCTTTTCGTTGGGCCTCATAACAACGATAGGAGAACTGGCTCCGGAAGTTCCTATATACTCGCTAGCTTTTGTAATCCTTTCCTGGATTCTTGGTGTCGTGCCAGTTGTCCTGTTTGGTTATGTCCTTTATCCGTCTCGCAGTATGGCACCAAAGCTTGGGAGCAAAATCGATAACCTTCAACGAAGCTATTACCTCCTTGTTGAACGATACTCTAATTTGGATGATTATATTGAAGCATTTGATCAAAGCGACTGGAAGGTTGAATTGACATATGAAATTCAAAAAAATTCTTTGTTACGGGACATGAAACGAAAACGCTTTGTGGGAGCTCTAGTCGTCGCGGGGATTTCGTTTGCTTTAATGTTCCTTTTGCAGCTTCTACGCACCATTGAAATTATTCCGTGATAAGATTTTTTGAAAAATCAAACCATCCACTCAATAGGCTGAAGAGACCGCTTCTGGCTATTAAAGAAAATGATTAACTCGTTCCAACCATATCCGCTATACGGCATGATGCCCGAGTGCGGCCTTCACGATATGGTAGGTGATTAGCAATTGTGAAAGCGCCAGCGTGTGGCTGATCTGGCTCTTGTCCTCAACATCAAATCGACCCAATTCATCGCGCAGGTATTGAGCTTCAGGAATCAAATTCCACAGCAAATCTTCCATACCGCCAGCACGCCTGCCATCGATGTCACCTTGAATATCGAGCACGTCGACGGGTTTGCCATCGGTATCGCGAGATAGTTCCAGCTTGATACCGGCTTTAGCACCGGCCTCGATGATCGGTGACAGATCAGGATGCGGTAACGTAGGGCGCCAGGTGTGCCGTACACTCAAACCGGCGCCGGTTTCCTGCTCGTTTTCTTCGGGTGGGAAAAAGTGAACCACCATATCGGCAAAGGTGCGTTGCGGGTGGATATACCGAGTGCCAGCCGCACTGCGGCCTGAAATGGTGTTCACAACATCATCACGAGTGTAGCCACGGGTAGATGTATCGCGGTCAATTTTCCAGCGAACCCGCAAATCCTCTACTGGTTCCAGATAAACTTTCACGTCATAGCAATCGCGCATGGCACGGGTGGTATAACCCAACAGGCCTTCGATGATGATGTATTCCCGTGGCTGAATGTATTCTGCCGGTGCCAGGGTTCCGTCTTCGTGATTGTAGACAGGTTTGAGGATTGGCCGTCCCTGTCGAAGTAGCTGTATGTGCTGCTCAAGGATATCCATATGGTTAGCGACCGGGTCCAGTGCGGTGATCCCACGGCTTCGTCGTTCGGTGCGGTCATAGCGATGATAATCGTCGGTGCAGATAGTGACCACGCGCTCATCGCCTAACATGGTGGCGATGCCTTTGGTCAGCGTGGTTTTCCCCGCCGCCGAATCCCCAACGATGCCAAGGATAATGGGCCGATCTGCCAGTCTATTGTGGGGCATGGCAATTCACCTGGTCTATCAAAACGAATCACCACCGGCGAGGAACCGAGCCACGGCTTGCGCCCGATTGTTCACGCTCAATTTTTCATACAGGTTCTTCAAGTGAAACTTGACCGTATTCAGCGAAATACCGTGTTCCTTGGCGATCTGAGCGTTGGTTTGCCCGTTTGCCAGTGATGCCAACAGGTCGCGCTCACGCGGGGTCAGGGAATCCAGACTGTCGGTCGATGCGGAATCCATATTCATAAACGGAAAGACCATGCGGCCTTCAGAAACCGAAAACACGGTATCGACCAGCACCTGGGGGCTGTCCTGTTTGGAACAAAACCCGGCCCCACCCAATTGGAGAACCTGCCGGGCCACACCCGGTTTACTGCTACCTGTATGGACAATTATTCGGGGTGGGTCTTGCCTACCCTTGATTTCGGTTAGAACATCACGCCCAGACATGAACGGCATTTCCCAGCCGATCACTGCCACATCAAAAGACAGACGATCCACCGCTTCCATAAAGCGCTCGCCATCGGCGGCCGTGGCCATGACGGAGAACCGTTCGTCATCTTCGAAAATCTTGCTCAAACCCGCCAGAATCAACGGGCTTTTATCCACCAGCACAATATTGATCAGTGCCATTTCTACCTCACAAGTACCCTATTTCGTTTAGGCTACCTTATTGGGTAGGTGGCGTCATGCACCTTTTTGTAGGCACTACCCGTTCAGGCTCTAGTGGAAGCAACCATGTGAAACGCGAGAAACCTGCTAGCCCTCACTAATGACTTGTTTTATGGCGGGTCTTACCCGGATGTATTCCTGCTCCATCTCAGCCAGCAGGTCGGCGGCTGGTGATGTTTCACCTTCTGATGCCATATACTCCACACGCCCCGCCAATTCGGACAAGAAGAGTGCCCCCAGTGTCGCACTACTGGATTTAAGCTTATGCGCCGAATGCTCCATCTTAAGGGGGTCAGCAGATGAAATCGCATCTCCGATATCAGTAAAATGATCCGGAACAGACTCCAGAAAGTTATTTAACACCTTGCGATACCCATCTGGTAACGCTTCAAGCGCTGTTTTCAATATAACCAGTGCATCGGGGTCCAGGATATCGTCGCCTAGGCCCCCTGGCCCTTCGGTGCGCGGGCCTAGCTCGCTACTATCGTTGGAAGAGGATATCCATTTGCGTACAACCGTTTCAATAATCTCCTGGCGGATGGGTTTAGCGATGTAATCGTCCATACCGGCATCCAGGCATTTCTCTCGATCACCTTCCAGTGCATGCGCCGTCATGGCGACGATAGGCGTATGGGGTAAGTTGGATTTTTTTTCGTGTTCTAGAATAAATGCGGTGGCTTCATACCCGTCCATTTCGGGCATCTGAATATCCATTAGAATCAAATCGTATTTTCGTTCAATGACCTTCTCTGTGGCTTCACGACCATTGTTCGCTATATCGGGTTGTATGCCCATTTTACCGAGCATTCCCACGGCTACCTGCTGGTTTATGAAGGCGTCTTCGACCAGGAGAACACGTCCAGTCACAGCCCCTGTGGTCGTTATCTGCGTTTCAGTTTCCTCGGCATCATTCTCGTGCCCCCCCATAGCAGAGATAATTCCTCCCAACAGTCTCGATCGCCCAACAGGCTTATTGAGACGAAGTAAAATACCAGCGGCCTGAACGCTATCCAAGTCGTCTGGCTGCGAAGAACTCAACATCATCATGGGAGGCGTATCCAGGGACTCATCCTGCGAAATTTCTTTAGCCAGTTCTAACCCGTTTTTCTCTGGCATGTGATAGTCAAGAATTGCCAGATCGATCTTTTCTTCTGTTTTACGCAAAAATGCCAAGGCTTCGTTGCTGTTACTGAACAAAACAGGTTTCATTCTCCAGGCTTCCAGATAACGCCTGAGAATTTCCAGATTGGTACCCGTGTCATCCACAACAAGCACACGAATGCCCTCAAGATTATCTGCTTTCCGCCTTTTAAGGGCCTCGCCTATGGGGAATTGAACATCGAACCAGAATGTAGATCCAACGCCTTTTTCGCTTCTGACCTCAATAATTGACCCCATGAGCGCCACTAATGAACTTGAGATGCTCAGCCCCAGGCCTGTGCCACCAAATTGTCGGGTTGTCGACACATCGGCTTGGGTAAATGCCTCGAAAAGAACTTCCACCGCATCCCGGTCAATGCCAATGCCCGTATCATGGACTTTGAAACGAACAGTCGCGACACCTTCTGATGAAGACAACAGTGTGGCCGAAACATTGATCTCGCCCTTATCCGTAAACTTGACGGCATTACCAACCAGATTAGCAAGAATCTGACGAAGACGGGTCGGGTCACCTTTCACATTAATCGGAATATCCGGATCGCAATAACAGGTAATCAGTACACCCTTGGCGTTGGCGCTCGCCACGAGCAAAGAACTGATGTCTTCCAGAACGTCGCAGGCCTGAAAATCCATGTACTCAAGATCAAGGCGTCCGGCCTCAATTTTCGAGAAGTCCAGAATATCGTTGATCACCGTGATCTGCATATCCGCAGATTTCGTTGCTGTATCCACATAATGCGTCTGTTCGTCATCAAGTTCGGTGCCGTGCAATAGTTCCAGCATGCCAATAACACCGTTCATGGGCGTGCGGATTTCATGGCTCATATTAGCCAGAAAACTGGCCTTGGCCCGAACAGCGCTAAGGGCCTCTTCACGCGATTCAATCAACGCTTCTTCTGCTACTTTGCGTTCCGTAATGTCCGTTCGAATGGCGACGTATTGGAACGGTAGCCCTTTTTCATTCACGCCAGGAACAATGGTGGCACGAACCCAGTAGGGTTCACCGCTCTTGGTTTTGTTCTTGATATCGCCGTGCCAGGTTTTACCACTACTGATGGTTTCCCAAAGTTCCGTGAAAAAATCGTACGGATGTTCGCCAGAATTAAGCAACCGGTGGTTCTGGCCAATAAGCTCTTCGCGTGGGAACCCGCTGATATGACAGAACTTGTCGTTGCAGTAAATTATGCGACCTTTCACGTCGGTAATGCTGACAATGGCGTGCTCGTCCAGCGCATGTTTCTGAAACACCAGATCTTTCTTGTCCTCTTCAGCCCGATAAAAATTTTCTCGCATGCTGAACAGCAGTCCTGTCAGGACGCATATATAGCTCACCTTCTTCAGTGTGTGGGCGACGTCAAATTCAATATCAAATAACGTGCCGGAAAATGACATGAAAACGGCTTGTGAAACAAAACCAATGATCAACGACAACACGAGCCAGTGTTCGAACACGTCCTGCTTCCACGCCCCCTTATACAAATAACCGATGAGCGCCATCAGGAAGAATATGGCTGGCGCGAACTCTTCCGGGCGGTGAAACAGGGCATCAGGATAGTATGCCGGGGGTAACGGAAAGAATGCGAAAAACAGGCAGGACACGACAGCAAAAACAGCTGAAAGAATAAATACCGAGCTTTCTCTAAAATTTATCCGTTGACCCAGTTTATTTTCCCGCCACCAGACCAGCCAGGACAAGGCCATGAAGATGGAAAGAAACTGACGCGAAGCAACCCAACTCCATGGGATTAGGGTAGGTAAATCAGACGGCATAAAGGGTTTAAAATAGGCCGACGTCACGAGGGCGTGATAACCGTCCAGGAAACCTGTCCCAAGAAATCCCACGCCAACCAAAAGGAAGACACTTTCTTTCTTCGAATAATAATGAACCAAGGCCATGGCGCCCACGATAACGGCCAGAAGCGTGGACATACCTTCCATCACTGTGTGAAGCGTAGCCCCACCTTGCCAGGTATTGCCGCGCAGGAGCGTGTATCCCAGGGTTAAACCCACGGCAGTGACTGTATATACTGTGGCGCGGGTGCGAACTGTATCTTGGGATGGCATCTGAAACTTCCACTTCCTATAAGCGCTCATGCATATATGGGCGTTCGCCCCCTGTTCAACAAGGATTATTAAACGTTGTAATCTCCCTGCATTTACGTGGTGTCACGTCTCTCTATAAACGTGGCGATAACAATATTAATTGGGTGTGATAAAGCGCACAGCGCAAACCCAATGGTTGGGGTATTCTTATGATTAGAAATTGACACCTGAAGACTTTTTTCTCCTCCCTGTCAAACTCGCCGGGTTAATCACCCGGCAATTTTTTTACCCAAGGCCTAACGCAAACGCCCGCACTTGCAGATGCGCTGTATGCCATGCTCAATATAAAAAAGGGAAAAATGGGGCGAGAAACGGGTCTCGAACCCGCGACCTCCTGGACCACAACCAGGCGCTCTAACCAACTGAGCTACTCCCGCCCTAGGGAAGTGGCTCTGTTTAGACGTTGGCCATTTGATCGTCAAGTGTCGTTGCGTCTGAAATAGCGCAAATTTTGCCCGCCAGGACTCGCAACCACTACAGCAGGCCGCGGATGCGGGCTTCTTCTTCCTCCGCGGCGGCAATAGCGACCCCGTCAAGATAACGGCCATGGAATTCAGACAGGTCCAAACCGGCAATCTCTACACGCTCCGGGATACGCAGCAGCCCTACTCGGTTCAGTATTCTGGATATGACATAGGCTGGCATGAACCCCAGCACCCAGAACATGATAACCGCGCCTGAGAACTGGCCCCAGGGCGTGATCATGGAATCATAAAACATGGAGGCCGGGTATCCCCACAGCATAAAGCCGGCAATCACCACGCCCAAAAACCCGGCATAACCGTGAACAGCCACCGCCCCTATGGCATCATCAATTTTGAAAGTCCGTTCCACCCACCTGTGCATATAATAAACAACCGGTACGGCCACAGCGGCAACCAGCATGGCCTGGACCGGATGATACAGATCGTTGCCCGCTGAGGCGGCGATAATGCCGGCCAGGCCCGACGAATAGGTCCAGAACGCATCACCTTTGGACACCAGGTAGCCTGACATGAGGCCGCCTGATAGTGACATCAGGAAATTGAAGGTGATAGCCGACGTTGTTGTTGGTGTCAGGTAGATGTTCGTGGTGGTGAAGAACGAACCGTCCATGCCCGCCATCTCGCCTACATCAATGATGGGAGTGTTGCTGGCCATATAGAAGCCCCAGAGCCCGGTGTAGATCAGAAATAAGCCCACCGTCACCAGCCATGGATTGTGCGGTGCGATATTGCGCGGGGTGCCATCTTTGGCAAATTTGCCAATGCGTGGCCCCAGCACACAAAGAATGCCAAGCGCGAAACCACCGGCAGTGGCATGAATGACACCAGACGCATAGGCGTCATGATAGCCAAGTACCTGAACCATCCAACCATCCGGATGCCAGCCCCAGGCGGCACCAATGATCCACATAAACGAGCCGATTACGACAGCCAGCAGCCAAAATGCCCCGGACCGGATCCGTTCGATTACGGCCCCTGATACAATGGAGGCAGCCGTCCATGAGAACAACAGAAACGCCGCCCAGAGCACACCGTTGATGTGTGACCAGCCACCCTCGTCATTCAAACTGGGCCCCATCAGAGGGTTCCACGATGTGGCATGGGGGGCACCTAAAATACCACCGATAAAACCGGGGCCATTGGGCCACGCAAAATAGATCCACCAGCCGAAATAATAGAACGTGACGGTAACCAGCGGGATCACCATGGTGTTCTTCATCAACGTGTGCATCATATTCTTGCGCCGGGATGCGCCGACTTCATACAGGCAAAACCCCACGTGTATCAGAAACATGAAGACCACGGTGATCCAGTAATAGACCTCAGTGAAAATCGTGGTAAGGGCGTTTAACTGATCATCCATGTGGTATCCCCAAAGGCCTCTGGCGATGATATACGGCCAAAAAGAAACCGGCCACCCTGTTACCAGGGTGGCCGGATCCTATACCTTTAACGTATGTCCCTTATGGGGCTACGTCACCGGTTGCCTATAGACCACTTGCGTGTGCACGGGCTGTCTCAGAGACAGTTTCCGCGTTTGAAAGTTTTCTGGCGGCAGCCAGTTTGGCTTTATCCTGGAAAAATGCTTCCTCTTCTGCGAGAGCCTTATTTTCCGATCTGATCTGGATAATGTGCCAGATAATCCAAGAAGCGATACCGACGAAAGCCAGTATTCCCTCCGTACCGACGAAAGGATATACCTCACTCACTTCCAGCAGGTTAGTGTTCCAGGTTTCTATTCCTGTAGACATGTGTTGTTCTCCTTCTTAGGTCAAATAAGACCACGGTTGCGGGCTTCCTGTTCCTCAGCAGCATCAACTTCTGCTTCGTCAAGGTAGCGACCATGGAATTCGGACAGATCAAGACCTGCTACTTCAACACGTTCAGGAATACGCAGCATTCCCATGGCATTCAGGATTTTTGAGACAATCCAGGCCGGGGCAAATCCGAGTACGAAGAACATGATGAAGGCACCAGCAGCTTGACCCCAGGGGGTAATAATAGCTTGGCCCCAAGTACCTTCCGCATACATGGAGGATGGATATCCCCACAGCATGAATCCAGCAGCCACAACACCGATAACACCAGCGTAACCGTGAACGGCTACAGCACCAACGGCATCATCGATTTTGAATTTCCGCTCAACCCAGAAATGCAAATGATAGAAAATCGGCACAGCAGCAGCTGCGATAAGCATGGCCTGGATCGGATGATACAGATCGTTGCCTGCAGATGCGGCAATAATACCACCAAGACCGGATGAATACGTCCAGAATGCATCGCCTTTGGAAACGATGTAACCCATCATCAGACCGCCCGAAATCGACATCAGGAAGTTAAAGGTAATAGCCGATGTGGTCGTTGGCGTCAGGTAAATGTTGGTCGTTGCAAAGAACGAGCCATCCATTCCAGCCATGGCACCAATGTCCAGTATCGGAATATTACAGGCCACATAGAAGCCCCAGAAGCCGGTGTAGATCAGGAACAGACCTACGGTTACCAGCCATGGATTGTGTGGCACGATGTTACGCGGCGTTCCATCAGCGGCAAACTTGCCGATACGTGGTCCGAGAACCACCAGAACACCCAAGGCAAAACCGCCCGCGATGGCGTGGATAACACCGGATGCATACGCATCATGGTAACCCAGTTCGCGAACCATCCAACCATCAGGATGCCAGCCCCAGGAAGCGTCGATGATCCATGTGAATGAACCAATGACAACAGCCAGGATCCAGAATGCGCCAGAACGAATACGTTCGATAACCGCACCGGAAACAATGGAGGCAGCCGTCCATGAGAACAGCAGGAACGCAGCCCAGAACACACCGTTAATGTGTGACCAGTAGCCGTCGCCTTCACTGCTCAGTGTATTGCCCATTAAGGGGCTCCACGGAGCGGCCCAGTTAATATCCGTCAGGCCGTATGGCGTTGCATCAGCACCAATAATACCCGGAATTCCGTTGTTCCAGCCGAAGTAAATGTACCAGCCGAAATAAAAGAACGTGACGGTAACCAATGGTATAACCATCGTGTTCTTCATAAGTGTGTGCATCATATTTTTGCGCCGAGATGCACCAACTTCATACATACAGAAGCCTACGTGAATCAAGAACATGAAGACCACCGTGATCCAGTAATAGACCTCGGTGAAAATCGTTGTTAAAGCGCCTAATTGATCTTCCATTTTAGGCATCCCTCTCTTTGATATAATGTTACATAAATGGCCGAATGCATTGCATCAGCCATTCGTGCAACCCGGTTTATCCCTTAGTATTATGACAAGAATTCGCCCTGTCGGGCGCAAGCATGCCCGTGGTGGAGTCACAAAGTCAATTATATATATGCACTTTGTACTAAATTTTGTTTCATGTGAGTGATCAAAACCTTGTCGAAAGTGTCAAAACTGTCCCTACCGCTTTCCATTTACTACGCTGAAAGGCAGAACCATCGCGGCTAACAGCGGAGAACGGGCGTGGCGTAGCTCAGCGCAGCCACACGATTTAAGGCAAAGCCATCCACCAATTTTGGACCAAAAAAAGCCTGTTTCGTACCTGAAAACACGAGGGAATGTGATGGAATCTGAACAGTCAGTCAAAACCACGAATCGTTCAACAACTGCCGAAAACAGTCCTGTTAAGTGAAATATTCGATCAGTTTTTGCGATGCTTCATCCAGCATTTCATCTCTCTTGCAAAAGCAAAAACGGACAAAATTGTCGGGTGCCGCCTGACCGTTCACCGCACCGGGCAGGTAAAACGCGCTCATGGGTAGCGCCGTCACCCCGGCACCTACGGTTATTTGCTGACAGAATTCCACATCCGTCCCGGTAAACCCGGTGGGGCGAATATCTGTGGTTAGAAAATATGTACCCTGCGATGGCAGCACGCCGAAGCGGGCCTTAGCCAATCCAGTGCTCAACCGGTCGCGCTTTTGCTGCATACTCAGGCGCAAGCTTTCAAAATAATCATCATCACTGTGCAGCCCTTCGGCCACCGCATATTGCAGCATGGGTGGTGTTGTGAACGTCAGGAATTGATGTGCCTTGGCCAGCGCCGCATACAGCGCGGGAGGCGCTGTCACATACCCGACCTTCCACCCGGTCATGGAAAACGTCTTCCCCGCCGAGCCAATACGCAACGTGCGCTCCGCCATGCCCGGATACTTCATGATCGGGTTGTGGGTGTGACCATCGAAAACGATGTGCTCATAAACCTCGTCACACACGACGTAACAGTCGTGTTCCACCGCCAGTGCCGCGATCATGCCGAGTTCCTGATCGGTATAGACTTTGCCAGCCGGATTGTGGGGCGTGTTCAATAACAACAGCTTGGTCTTGCCCGAGAACGCTGCCCGTAACACATCTTCGCTCAGTTCCCATTCAGGTGGCAGCAACCGGACCGGTTTCGGTATGCCGCCTGCGCGCATAATCATGGGCACGTAACTGTCATAGACCGGTTCCATCACAATCACTTCGTCGCCGGGCTCGATCAGGGCCAGCATACTGGCGGCCAGGGCCTCGGTGGCCCCTGATGTGATCAACACCTGATTTTCCCAATTTACATCCAGATTATAAAATCGTTTGTTGTGTGCGGCCACGGCTTGCCGCAATTCCGGCACACCCGGCATCGGCGGGTACTGGTTGGGGTTGTCACTCATAGCGTTACCGGCAACAGATTTCAGGTGCGCCGGGCCATCTTCGTCGGGAAATCCCTGCCCCAGATTAAGCGAGCCATGCTCACGCGCCAACGTGGACATAACCTCAAAAATAGTGGTGCCGAATGAGGAAAGGACACTGTTTACGGGCTTCATAGAACGTCAGTCTTTCAATTGTGGGAATAAAAATCGGTGCCTATAGTCAGGTCACCCCATGAACTCAAAGAACCATTCAAGTTCATCTTCAGTCATTGAATACTCACCCTCTGGTGTGGGGCGAATGATGGCGCTGCCGGTCAGGCGGGCCATTTTTTGTTGTAGGATCACAGACATCTTGGCCGATAGCTCCGCTTTCCAGGCCAGCGCCACAACAGGCTTGCTGCTTTTACTGTTGATCATGTCACGTACTTTCTCCCACGGCATGCCGGTCAACAACGCCAGGGCATGGATAACAAACAACCGCTCGCCATCGCGAATAGCTTTCTTGAGCACTTTCTCATCAAGCTTGTCGTCGCCAAACAATTCTTCCGCCCGTTCCCTGGCCTCCTCGCCCGGGGTGGATTCTTCATCCGCGCCGCCGCTCATTACACGCTCGTGCACGTTCTTGCGAATCTCACGGACCATATTTTCGTCCAGCCCCGCATACCGCTGGTTGCGCTCGAGCACCAAATTAATAACGGAGTTTCCCACAAAACTGGCGATCCGGCGAATGGTGGACAGGGTAAGATCATCACGCTCAATCATACCGCCAAGAACTTTACTGGATTCCTCAGCCATCGTGCTGATGGTCTCGTAACTATTTTCAGCGATATTAGCGCTGCTGTTTTCCAACAGACAGGTCATGGAATCTTCGTGGCGTTCATTGACCACGGCGGCGGAGACATCATTGCTGAGACCATGTCGTCGGGCAATGGCTTCCAGCGCACCACCATCAACGCCGCTACGGATAATTTCCATGAGTTGACGTTCCGACAGCAAGGGTGAGAATTCCAGCACAGGAGCCGATACGGTGGTTTCAGCATCCCACGCCAATTGTTCAACCACTCCTTCGGGCATGTTATCCAGCGACTTGATTTCCTCAGCCACGATGTGACGCACCGCAACCGCGCGATCAGCGGCCAGCAGAAATACGATCTCCAACACCATCTCGGTGACTTTGTCGCGCCCTGACGGATCCAGGTTTGGCATTAATCGACTGACTTTGGCCGCCAATTCAACCCGCACGTCTTCGCTTTCGTCCGTGGCCAGAATGGCATCGGCCTGAAGCGGGGTAAAATCGTTGCCCGCAACGGCGACCCGAACAGCTTCGTCCTCGTCGGTGGCAAACAGATACAGGAATTCCGGCTGCAAGCCTTCTTGCGAAGCAAGCCACTGCCGTTTGTCGGCGGTGCCGGATGCGGCAATGGTACGCGACTCTTCATAGGCCGGCAGGTTCTTGTTACTTGCCTTCTTGCCTTTGTTGCCAAACATCCATTTCAGCATGGATCGGTTCCCCGCAATTCATCACATACAGCAATCCTATCAGCCCGAATGACGATGGGCGAGAGGGTGGGAGAAATTTTTTAGAATTTTCAGTGTTACGAGTGGATTTGAAAGGATATAGCTATAGGTTAGTCATGTCCGAGGGTATGACGGTATAAAGGTCAAGCAGAGGTCAACGCAGCGTGTTACATAAACGAATAGTCATTCCTCTTATTGAGAGCCTTGATGAAAAACGAGCTGCCTATTTCGGGCGCGTGGTCGATCAGGTTGAGAACGACCCACGCACGGAGAACTATCCCAATTTGCCGTTCATCGTTCTCAAGGAAACCCTCGAAGCCCTGCCCATGTACCTGGAGCCCCCCGAGATGATCGAGGTGCTGTACGAATTTCTTGATGCAAATGTGCACGCATTGAATAAGACACTATATAGCCCTGAGTACATCACCGACCCCACTGTCCTGACAGAGCAATGTTCACAGTTCATGCTGGCGGTGATTAAGGTCACCATGGCCACCGCCGACATGGAAAGCCAGGACATCGACGGCCGCAGTAAATACAGCCTGTCCTGGCCCATTGATCCTCACGACTTTCCTTATTCGGAAGACTAGGGCGTCGAATATTGATTCTGCTTGAAAATTACGGCCAATATTCCCACATTAAAACTAAGGCTAGTTGCTGTATATGGGGAACTTTAAGCTCCCCTTATGGCATGTCAATTCACTTACCTTAATATTAGGGGTTAATATGGCTGGTTCAAAGAATCTTGCATTGTTATTCGCATCGCTGAGCGTTGCATTGTTTCTGTGTGGCGGTCTGCAGGCTGCGGAGGTGACACCCTATGGCGGCGATCTCAGCCCCGTATCATCGGCTGGATATACTGTTAAAGTTCATGGCGACGGAAACGAACTTGAACTATCGATTTCCGAGCTCGAAAAGTTGCCCCTTTATAAGTCGGTTATCGAAACGAACTGGGATTCGTCGGGTGAATTTATCGGGGTGAAGCTCGTTGATTTACTGAAACATGCTGGCATCACCCAGTTTAAACGACTCTACGTTCGGGCCTCTAATGACTATAAAGTCACAATCGAGAGCACAGACGAAGGCATCGACAATGCTATTCTTGCGAGCCGCCTGAACGGAGAGCCTTTCTCGCTGGATGACAAGGGGCCATTTTTTATTGTCTGGCCTGATCAGGCGGAAGATGTAATGTCCGGAAAGGTCACAGCAACGAAATGGGCATGGAGTACTGTTGAAATTCAGAAGATTCGTTAACATGGTTCCGGTGATTAAAAATCGTTTTATATTCGCAGCCATTGCAGCAATATTGATCAGCGCTTCGGCTTATGCCGTGTATGCGGTGTTTGGAACTCTTGGTAGCACGGAGAAGCATCTCAGCGCTCAGACACAATCACTGGTTATCGACCTAGCGCGGACCGAAATTCACAACACGACATATCAAAATGCAGCCAAGGCCTATTTCCTGAACCCTTCAGAGGAACAAAAGGCGGAGCTTGAACATCTCAATAATGTGCTGCGATCTCGTCAGATATTAATTCAGCCCAAAGCGTTACGGGGACATTTTTCAGAGGAAATCGAGAAATCTCTAGATGAGGAATTTAGATATTTTGATGATGCTCTCGAGCAGCTTAGTCTTCTTTTAGGCAAGCCTGGATTACTGAAGACTGAGCAAAAGGAGATCGAGAATAACCTGGCGTCCGTAAATGCCAGTATCGCCTACATTTATACTGAATCTGTCATTGCTATACATAAGCTGTCAATTCAACAGCAATCGGCACTCAGGAATTTATTTAGAACAATTTTGTTCCTGAGCGGTTTCCTTGTCGTCGCGCTGTTGGCGCTCGCATTTTTCATGTTGAAGTTTCGCAAGAAAAACCAGCAACTCAGATATGAAGTAGACGTCAAAGACAGATTTTTCTCCATCATTGTCCATGATCTGAAAGGCCCCTTTACGGCTCTACTTGGCATGACCCAAATGATGTCGCAATTGTCGGACAATCTTAGCAAAGAGAAGTTAGTTGAATACTCATCCACCGTGCACGAGGCTGGAGAGCAGGTCTTTGATTTGCTGAAAAACCTTCTGGAATGGTCCCGCTTGCAAATGACGGGCGCCAAGCTGTATCCGGAGACCGTCCAATTGGATGTTCTGGTCCAGGATAGCGTTGATATTCTCACCCCTATTGCTACGGAGAAGAATATCTCCTTAACAACGAATATCTGTAAAACAAATACTTTTGCCGATCCGGAAATGGTCAGAACAGTCATCCGCAACCTCATCAGTAACGCCTTGAAGTTCACCGCATCCGGTGGGGTGGTTGAGGTGTCCTCGTTCAATGTTGGAAATATGGTCCAGGTAACGGTGAGCGACACAGGTATTGGCATGACCGACAAACAAGCCAAAAACATTTTCTCTTTGGATAAAAAGACTTCGACTCCGGGGACTGCTGGTGAACAAGGAACAGGCCTTGGGCTCCCCCTTTGCAAGGATATGATTGAACGAAACGGCGGGCGGATATGGGCCAAGGGTACCCCTGGAGAAGGGGCGCAGTTTGACTTCACGCTGCCTATTGATTCTAGCAAGAATTAACTCAACGCTTATCAATATTTCGGATGGCGGCCCAACTGATTCGGCCATCTTCCTTTACAACAGAATCGTGAAGGCAGAAATTTCGGTTTCCACCATGCTTCGCCGATACGTCCCCGTTATTCAACGAACGTAAAATCATCGCCATAGACCAAATGATATTATTCTGATATCATTAACATATCAACATGCAAGCAGAGGTATTCACGCCATGAGCACCATGACATTCACGGTCAGAATGGATGACGGCGACGTGAAAGACGTGGACGCCCACGCCCGTAAGAATGATCGATCACGCAATGACTTCGTTAAAGAGGCTATTGCCGAAAAGCTCGCCTTTGAGAAGGTGCAGACAGCACGGATCAGGCGCGGTCTGGAAGATGCCGATGCCGGGCGGTTTGCTGATACGGGCCGGTTAAACAGTGTGCTTAACAAATTTGCATCTGATTAAGCCTTGTCGGATCGGTTCATCATATGGATTTACGCTGGACCGAAGAGGCTGCCACTAACCTGGAAGGTATTGCCGATTATATCGGTCGGGAAAACCCGGCCATGGCCACCCGTGTGGCCAACACCATCCATGACTATGTGGCGGACCAGTTAACCCAATTCCCCGAAATCGGCCGTCCCGGGCGGGTGTCTGGTACGTTGGAGTTGGTGGTGCCCTCCCTACCCTTTATCGCTGGATACCGGATAACGGACCGCACCGTGCAAATCCTCGCCATCCTGCACACCCGGCGGAGTTGGCCGGATGATTTTAATCATTAGGGTGAGGCCTTTTCGAATTTACGATGATAACCCTGCTCGGTGATGCCAACTGAGCACGGCCAACAATCATTTGCCTGTTTTTTGTGCACCTGCCTATGTGGTGAGCACCCTACCCCTTCAGGCGCCATCTTCATTAACCTGAACTTTTCACGCAACTGTTTGATTTATTTATCTTTTTACCCTGACGCCAGAACTGGCACGCATCCTGCAAATATACGAGCGCGTGGGTGTTTCTGCGCACTTGAAATTACAAGATCGCCTGAGGACAACCACACATGAAAAAAATCGAAGCTATTATCAAACCGTTCAAGCTGGATGATGTGAAAGAGGCGCTACAGGAAGTTGGGCTTCAGGGCATCACGGTTACAGAAGCAAAAGGCTTTGGTCGCCAGAAAGGACACACCGAATTGTACCGGGGTGCCGAGTATGTGGTCGACTTCCTGCCCAAGGTCAAAATCGAGCTGGTCATCGAAGATTCCATGCTGGAACAAGCCATCGAGGCCATCAAGCAAGCGGCCCATACCGGGCGCATCGGCGATGGCAAGATTTTCATTCTGCCCGTGGAAGACGCCATCCGCGTCCGCACCGGCGAAACCGGCTCAGACGCTATCTAATTTATTACACGACTCAATTCAGATACTAACGCGCGGCAATCGCCGTATAACAATAGGTGGAAAAAATGTCTCTAAACCTGAACAGCCCCGCTGAAATGATGAAATACCTCAAAGACGAGGATATCCCGTTTGTGGATTTACGGTTCACCGACCCGCGCGGCAAGTGGCAGCACCTGACCATGTGCAGCGACGCCATCAATGATGACAGCTTCGAAGACGGCATCATGTTTGATGGCTCCTCTATCGCTGGCTGGAAAGCCATCAACGAATCAGACATGGCGCTGATTCCCGATGCATCCACCGCCGTGATGGACCCGTTTTCAGCCCAGCCTTCCATGATTGTGTTCTGCGATATCATGGAGCCCACCACTGGACAGTCATACGGACGCGACCCTCGCTCTATCGCTAAGAAAGCGGGCACGTACCTAACCTCAACCGGCCTCGGCGACACCTGCTACTTCGGCGCCGAGCCTGAGTTCTTTGTGTTCGACGATGTACGTTTCGATGTACAGCCACACAGCTGTTTCTACGAATTTGATTCAGAAGAAGGTTCCTACAACACCGGGAGAGATTTCGTCGAAGGTAACATGGGTCACCGCCCCGGCGTCAAAGGCGGATACTTCCCCGTACCGCCGGTGGATCAGTCCAATGACCTGCGCGCCGAAATGGTTACGGTCATGCGCGAAATGGGCCTGACCATGGACAAGCATCACCACGAAGTGGCCCCAAGCCAGCACGAATTGGGCATGGTGTTCGATACCTTGCTGCGCACTGCCGACAACGTGCAGGTTTACAAATACTGCACGCACATGGTGGCCCACACCTACGGTAAGACAGCCACCTTCATGCCTAAACCAAAAGCCGGCGATAACGGTTCTGGCATGCACGCACACCAGTCGATCTGGAAAGACGGTAAACCTACCTTTGCTGGTTCCGGGTATGCTGATCTGTCCGATACTTGCCTGCATTACATCGGTGGTATCATCAAGCACGCCAAGGCGATCAACGCCTTTTCGAACCCGACGACCAACAGCTACAAGCGCCTGATCCCGGGTTTTGAAGCACCGGTCTTATTGGCCTATTCAGCCCGCAACCGTTCGGCTTCCTGCCGCATTCCGTTTGCCACCTCACCAAACGGCAAACGCGTTGAGGTTAGGTTCCCTGATCCCACCGCCAATCCTTATTTGGCGTTCGCCGCCATGTTGATGGCCGGCATTGACGGTATTCAGAACAAGATCCATCCGGGCGATTCCATGGATAAGGATTTGTACGATCTGCCACCCGAAGAGCTAGCCGATGTGCCCACAGTTTGTGGCTCACTGCGCGAAGCCATGGGAGCACTGGATACCGATCGTGACTTCCTCAAAAAAGGTGACGTGTTCAGCGACGACCTGATCGATTCCTACATGGAACTGAAATGGGAAGAAATCTACAACCTGGAACACACCCCACACCCGGTTGAGTTCAAGCAGTACTACTCAGCCTAAGCCAGGCCGCGTACAAAAAATCAGGGCTGCTTGGGAAACCGAGCAGCCCTTTTTATGTTTGGAAACTAGTCCTCGTCCGGCAGCAACGGGGCTTCGTCTACGGTCACGTAGGTTTCCGTAAAGAAGCCGTTGAAAGCGGTGGCCATGGAGTTGGAGTACGCCCCCATCTGGCCGAACTCGACCCAGTCACCTTCGTTTATATCGGCGGGTAGTGCGAGTTTGTAGGGCAGCACGTCAACGCTATCGCACGTCGGGCCGAAGATGGTGTAGTCCATAGTCTCGGACGCCATCTCGCCTTTGAGGCGGTGGGCGCGCACGGGCATTTGGAATCCGCCACGCTGTTCCGACATGGAATGATAGATGCCGTCGTTCAAATAAAGCGTGTCTTCTTTGCGAAGTTGCACCTGCGTGATCAAGGATGCGCCACTGCCCACCAGCGCCCGACCGGGCTCGCACATGATAACGCAGTCACCGCGCAGATTGATGGTAGCCAACGATTCCTTGATGGCGTCCATAAAATCCATGAAGGCTGGAATGTCCTCATTGATATAGTGAACCGGGAAACCGCCACCAACGTCGAGATAATGAATATGGGTGTTAGCATTTTCCAGCACCTGCCCCACCGTGGCGATGGCATCGCGGAAGGCTTCTACGTTGCGCACTTGTGATCCCACATGAAAGGCGAGGCCCGGCTGGAATCCGGCTTCAGCGACTTTGTCCAACAGCGATGCGGCAGCTTGTGTGGGGGCACCAAATTTATCGGAAAGCTCAAACGCCGCACCAAATGACTTGGTACGAATACGCACCAGAACCACCTGGCCATCACCGGCACCGACCACATCGATCAATTTGTCCAACTCGCTCTCGTGATCAATGACCCAGTGATCAACATTGTAGATCTGACGGGCACTGAGGATGGAGGCGCGGGATTTCACCGGGTGCATATAATAGGTATCGGCGTCGGCAAACATTTCGCGGATGGTGGCGATCTCGACCAGTGAGGCTGTATCGAAATGGCGAATACCGGCATCGTACAGCGTCTGTAACACCAACGGGTTTGGATTGCATTTAATGGCGTAAAGCACGCGGCCCGGAAAATTGTCCAGAAACAGCTTGGCTGACCGTTCCAACTCTTTGGGGCGAAGACAGTAAACCGGGTAACCGGGTGTCAGGTTTTCAATGACCGAGCGTACATCGGTGAAATGCGAGCCTTTGGTTGGCACAACACAACTCCACTACGTTACAGCCCATATCAATCTAACAGGCCGGACAATGTCTGGTTTAAGGATGCCGCAGACGTATCATTTTAAAACTCTTTGTCCAGTGATATTCGCCCGTCTTCCGGTTATCACGCTGTTACCTCGGCGGTAACGCCACCGGGTACTCAATCGCGGTCACGCCATCGACGCTACAATTAGCACGGATCGTTACATTCAGCGTACCAATGGGGATGTTTACACTGGCCAGGCTACGCGTGAACGGCACGTTGTTCTCGTGCGGGTGAAACAAAATTCGCTCGCCCAGCACCGTGCCGTTTTCGCCGATAACTTCCCACCGGTCCGCATAGTGGCTCCACCCTTCATCGGCATGTTGCAGGGTAACCGAAAAAGCATAGAGCCCGTTTGTCTGAACCTCGGTCGTGGCATCGAGAATCATAACGTCGTCGGCCGTTGCGGCTTTAAGAGGCCAGAATGCCATCACCATAAAGAGGGCCAATAGCCAAGAACGCGATAGTCGGTCGATGCCGATCTGCCCGCCCGATTCGCTGTTTTTTGCTGTTTTCATCATGATGCGACCCGAAATTGCCCTGTGCTGTCATCCCCACCCGATCATACCGTGTCTTTTACTTTTCAGCTACCCCACGCTTGAATGAACCACTTAAAGAGCTAATGAACATCACCACAGGACGATGGTGTTTTCCGGCAGGAAGTGCCCATGCCAGGAAGGCCCGGTATTCTGCGGTGAATCATGCCATTGGTAAAAATTACATTTATTCTCGTTTTGTTCTTGTTTTATTCTCTCTTTGCGCCTATAAACAATCAACCAAACGGCAAACACGCTGTAAATTAACTGGGCAGGAGACAGAATTATGATGATCACCAATCAGATGTTTCGCGACTTTCTCGGCATGACCGTTTTCGCCTGGGCTGGATATGCCTTGCTCATCGTTACCTGAGCCGTTGCCCGCGGCCCATGAGCCGAAACGCAGGAATATGGGCTCCGTTCCCTCTTTCCCCGCTCATTAATCACGACTTCTTGTGATTGCCTGCGTTTCGGCTACTTTATCCCTGTACTCAGGCACTCGTTTCTGAACACTCGGCCTGAACCACCCGAATGCAACCTTATAAGTGGTACCCGGATACGCATGGACGATTTGTTTAGCCAGGCTGATAAGCCTACATCGAAGGCTTCCTCAAAAACGAAAACAAAGGGGGCAGCCAAGAAGCTTGTTCCTGTGAAGTCTGGCCCCGCGAAGTCTGAAAAGCCGAAGTCGGCTAAAGCTTCAGCGGACAATGCGGACGATTATTCGGCCAAGGATATTGAAGTTCTTGAGGGTCTGGAACCCGTACGTCGCCGCCCCGGCATGTACATCGGTGGCACCGACGAACATGCCATGCACCACCTGGCCGCTGAAATTATCGATAATTCAATGGACGAAGCCGTTGCGGGCCATGCCAGTCGTATTGAATTCACCCTGTTGCCGGAAAACAAGCTGGTGGTTTCGGACAATGGTCGCGGTATCCCCACAGACCCCCACCCCAAATTCAAAGACAAGTCAGCCCTTGAGGTCATTATGACCACCCTGCATTCCGGCGGTAAGTTCGGCGGCAAGGTGTATGAGACATCGGGCGGTTTGCACGGTGTGGGCCTCAGTGTGGTAAACGCGCTCAGCGCACACCTGACCGTTGAGGTCGCACGCGATAAGCGCATATGGCGGCAGGAATACGCACAAGGTAACCCCCAATGTGGTCTTACAGACGACGGCGCGACCAGCAACAGGCGCGGCACCACCATCACCTTTACGCCCGATCCAGAAATCTTTGGTGATGTGTCGCAGTTCCGCCCGGCCCAGTTGTACCGCTTGGCCCGTTCCAAGGCTTATCTGTTTCGTGGTGTGGAAATCCGCTGGTCCTGTGATCCGGAATTGATCCCGGACGATGACGACACACCGACGAGCGCCAGCCTGCATTTTCCGGGCGGACTAGTGGATTTCCTGAAAGCCAATCTGGAAAACCGCCGTACCCTGTCGGCTGAACCGTTTGCCGGTCAGGCCAAGCTGAATGGCGGCGGGCCAGCCAGTGGTAAAGTGGAATGGGCTATTGCCTGGCCGCTGGATCAGGAACCTTATATCAGCACCTACTGTAACACCGTGCCCACGCCCCTGGGCGGCACACACGATTCAGGCATGCGATCCGGATTGCTGCGTGGCCTCAAAAACCACGCAGAAATGATCAATAACAAGCAGGCATCCAAGATTACGGCGGAAGACATCATCGGCGGGGCCAGCGTTATGATGTCGGTATTTATCTCTGATCCGCAGTTTCAGGGCCAGACCAAGGAAAAACTGGTTACTCAGTCGGCCACCAAGCTGGTTGAAAACACCATGCGCGATCATTTCGAGCATTGGCTGTCAGGCGATCCGGAAACGGCGGGTGCCTTACTTGAATACGTGCTCGAGCGGGTGGAACAACGCCTGCGCAAACGCCAGGACAAACAAACCAAACGCCAGTCCGCCACCCGGCGCTTGCGCCTACCCGGTAAATTGACCGATTGCACCCGCAGCACGTCTGACGGCACCGAGATTTTCCTGGTGGAAGGTGATTCAGCCGGCGGCTCCGCCAAACAGGGTCGTAAGCGCGAAACCCAGGCCGTATTGCCGTTGCGCGGCAAGATCCTGAACGTGGCCAGCGCCACCCGCGAAAAGATGAATGCCAATCAGGAACTGAAAGACCTGATGGAAGCCCTGGGCTGTGGCATAGGCTCCAACTTCGATGTGGAAAAACTGCGCTACGAAAAAGTCATCATCATGACCGATGCCGACGTGGACGGCGCACATATTGCCGCCCTCCTGATCACGTTCTTCTATAAAGAAATGCCACAACTTATTGAAACTGGGCACCTTTTCATTGCATCCCCCCCACTCTACCGTCTCACCCAAGGCAGCAGAAGCCTGTATGCCCGCGATGACGAGCACAAGGACGAGTTGCTGGAGAAAGAGTTCTCTGGTCGCGGCAAGGTAGAGATCAGCCGCTTCAAAGGGCTCGGCGAAATGCCGCCACATCAGCTCAAGGAAACCACCATGGACCCGGCAAACCGCATTCTGATCCGGGTCACCGTGCCCATGGGTAATGAGCGTGAAGACGTGAAAGATTACCGCGACACGCAAAAGCTGGTGGAAACCCTGATGGGGAAAAAGCCGGAACTGCGCTACGCCTACATTCAGGAAAATGCCCGGTTCGTGGAGCAGGTCGACGTATAGTCACGTTACCTATGTGAACCTGTGCGGCCATCTTGAAAATCGCCACCCTGAGGTGCATTATTGTCCCTGAAATCAACGCCACGTGTGATGGGAGGTGCCACATGCCATCCAGTATAGTCAAAACAGCGTTCGCGCTGGTCATGGTCTTGGGCATGGGCGTGATGACCGGGTGTGTGCAGGATTCGATCCAGGTCAAAGGGTCGCTCAACGCACGGCATGTTTCAACGCATCTGGCCGAGGCCGCGAAAAAGGGCTACATCCGCACCGAAATCACCGGCAACCCACTCGGGGTATCCGACGCCCTATGGATCGAGCATATTTTAAGTGTGTTCAAGTCTTCCCATTTCGGCCCCACATTCGATTTCCTGATCGATGCCCCGGCCAACCCGGTAACCGACGCCAGGTTTGTGGTGCAGTTCCAGCCCCCGCCGTCCACCACGCTCAAAACGATCTGTAGTGTCCCCGACAAGCTGGCTGCATCCATACCCCCGGAAAACGACCAGTTAACAGCCTTTGCCGCGCTCTGTGTATGGGGAAGACCACTGGACTGGGCCTTTGTGACAGGCCCCATGCCCGCCTCACTGGATGATGAACGCCTCACCCGGTTCGCCAGCACCATCACCCTGAACGTGGTGCGGTCAAACCTGCGCGAAACAGACGGCTGCGATAGCAGTAATTGTTAGGGATGGTGCGCCGGTTCGAACGTTGTTCGAACCTCTTATTTGATAAAAAGGCGACCATTCCCGAAGGAATGGTGCGCCCGACAGGACTCGAACCTGTGACCTGCGGTTTAGAAAACCGCTGCTCTATCCAGCTGAGCTACGGGCGCCCTGGATACGATTTATTTTATGGCTGTGCTTGTAGCTTATAAAATCCGGTTGGGCGAGAAGTTATCCGAATAGTTTTTAGGTCTTATGACCCGCTCCTGCGGCATCTGGACGGTGAAATCCAGGCCGTTGCGTTCAGCGTACGCCACCGCATCTTCTTTTGAGACAAACCGCAGCTTGGCCTGCGTGGCGGTATCCCCCGATCCTGACCAGCCCATCAACGGGTCAATTTCCTTGCGCATGGTGGGCACGAATTCCAGCACCCATTTACGGGTATTGGCGCGGCCAGATTGCATGGCATTTTTGGTGGGGCGATAAATGCGGACTTTGGTGCTCATGGTACGTCTCAGACCTGAAATTGTTTATCGGGTGAAGCTACACAAAATTTACAGTAAATGACAACGCGTTAGATACTCATTTTTGACCCCGGTTGAAATAGCCAGCCCCTTAACGCATACGACGGGGCTATTTGGGCGATTGTGTTGCGTTGACCGGTCACGGTCGCAACCCATAGAATGTAATTGAAAGATTATTTGGGAGTGCGCGTGGGCGATACAACGAACCAACGAAGGCTTGTGGCAATTCTCGCGGCAGACGTGGCCGGTTACACAAAGCTTGTTGAGCAGGATACCGACGGTACGGTAGCCGCCTGGAAAGCCGCACGCGATGAGGTTATTAAACCGCTTATTGATTATAATGCCGGACGCATCATCAAATTCACCGGCGACGGCTTTCTCGCCGAATTCCCGTCGGTTCAGGATGGGGTAGCTTGCGCGATCTCTTTGCAGGAACAACTCATGTCCAGCCCATTGGATTTCCGTATGGGTGTCAATGTAGGCGACATCACAGATGATGGGGGCGATGTTCATGGCGAAGGGGTCAACATCGCTGCCCGGCTTGAGGCCCTGGCTGATTCTGGCGGCATTTGTATTTCCGGCGATGTGTATAATCAGGTACGCAACAGGATAAATACCAGCTTCAATGATATGGGAGAGCAACAACTCAAGCACGTGTCCGAGCCCGTGCGTGTTTATGCTATCAACGTCAATCCGGATCACACACCCGATCCTACTGAGGCTTCATCCGCTGTCCAGGATTCGGAAAAAACATCTATTGCGGTTCTGCCATTTGACAATATGTCCAATGACCCAGAACAGGAATATTTCTGCGATGGCGTTATTGAGGACATCATCACAGAATTGTCAAAATTTCGCTGGCTCAAGGTCATCGCCCGAAATTCAACCTTCGCTTACAAGGGGCAATCTGTCGATATTAAGGTCATCGGTCAGGAACTGGGCGCCCGTTACGTTGTTGAGGGTAGTGTACGGAAATCTGGAAACCGTATCCGCATCAATGCCCAATTAATCGATAGCTCGGACGGAAGCCATGTGTGGGCTGAACGTTTCGATCGCGAGTTAACCGATATTTTTGACTTGCAGGACGAAATCACACAGACGCTGGTTTCCACAATCGAGCCGGAACTCAGTGTTATTGAACGGGATAAGGCGAGACGAAAACCAACGGAAAGCCTTGATGCCTGGGATTTGTATCAACATGCGGTATGGAATCGTTTCCGATATTCCAAGGAAGGATACGCCGAGGCGGAACGCCTGTTAAAAGAAGCATTATCCCATGATCCCAATTTTGCCGCCGCCTATGCATTACTAGGCTGGATCGGTTACGTCCGCGTCATTATCGGGCACACTGAAACACCTGAAGAAACGCTGAGCCAGGCGTTTTCCGATGCCACGAAATCGATCTTCCTGGATAATCGGGACGCAACCGCCTATTCCACACTGGCCTCCATTCAAACGCAGATGGGGTTGTACGATGCAGCTTTGAAGGGTTTCGATTACGCCATTGAACTCAACCCCAATTTCGCTCAAGCCTATATTTACAAGGCACTGACGATGATGCTGTCCGGTGCTTGTGATGGTGACGCGATCAAAGATACCGCAAGAACCGGCATGAAATTAAGCCCAAAGGACCCCGCTAGTTGGACGGCATACACGGCAATTGGGTTTGTACAGATGTTTGCAGACGAATACGAAGCTGCCCTGGCGACCTATGAGGCGGCCTGTCACCTACCGGTTACCACGTACTATCCATACCTTTCGCGGTCCCTCGCGCTCAAGTTGCTTGATCGGTCCGAGGAGGCCGAAGTCGCTATGGCAAAAACACTGGATATTAAACCTGATTTGACGTGGGCAAAGTATGCGCAGCAGGTTGGTCGACCACTCACCGCGATGATGAAAAGTAACGGGATGATGGACGCGTTGGTCGCCATCGGATTGCCAGAAAAATAAGCCGCCTCATGGCATATTCATCCAATTTTATCTGACCATATTGATCGATAGGTGCGACATATGATTTTTCCAGCTTTGCCTGATGCCCACACCCTAGCCGTACTGGCCCTGATCATTATTGCGCTGTTTTTGTTTACCCGGGAAAGTATTGCGCTGGAAACATCGAGCCTGGCGGTGCTGGTGTTGCTGGTTGTCGGGTTCCAGTTGTTTCCCTACGTCGAAAATGGCGAGGCCCTGCAGGCCATCGATTTTTTCAGCGGCTTCGGCCACGAAGCCTTAATTGCGGTCTGCGCCTTGATGATCGCTGGCCAGGGCCTTGTTCGCACCGGTGCACTGGAACCGGTTGGTCGCTCTTTGGCAAGTTTATGGTCTGTAAGTCCGGCACTTTCACTGCTGCTGACGCTGGTTGTTGGTGGGGCTTTGAGTGCGTTCGTTAATAACGTTCCGATCGTCGTCCTGCTTTTACCGATCCTCACCAGTATTTCCCTGCGTACAGGCAAACCGGCCTCTCGAATCCTGATGCCCATGGGGCTTTCCACGCTGGTCTGTGGCATGACGACGACCATTGGTACATCGACAAACCTGCTGGTTATTTCCATTGCCGCTGACATGGGGTTGGCGCGGATGAACATGTTCGATTTTTTTGTGCCTGCCGCGATTACCGCAGGCGTCGCCGTCTTGTACCTGTGGTTGCTCGCACCACGCATGTTGCCCCCGCGCGAGACACCGCTCGGTGACATGTCACCACGGCTGTTCACAGGCCGCCTGCATGTGGAAGAAGATAGCTTCGCCAACGGTGAAACGCTTTCTGATGTTATTGAAGCTGTGGGCGGGGAGATTAAAGTCTCTGAGATCCACCGTGGCCCTGATGTGATAATCAGGGCGCTGCCAGACGTGGTTTTGCAAGCGGGAGATCACATCAGCATTCGTGATACGCCAACCAAGCTCAAGGAGTTTGAAGAAATTCTGGGCGGATCACTTTATAGCGGGGAAACACCGGTCGACGAAGAACATCCCTTGGGCGCGGACGACCAGCAAATAGCCGAAATTGTGGTAACGCAAGGATCGCCGCTGGACCGCTCCACCCTGTCGAGAGAGCGCTTTGCCGATCACTATCAACTGGCCACACTGGCGCTACACCGTGATGGTAAATCAATCCGTACCATACGCGAAGATATTGCTGACGTGCGATTACGCGTCGGCGACGTTTTGCTGGTGCAAGGCAGCCTGGATCAAATCGCCGCCATAAAGCGCGAGGGTAAATTGCTGGTACTGGATGCCACCGTTGAGTTGCCGTACACAAAACGCGCCCCCTTGGCACTGGTCATTATGATTGGCATTGTGGTAACGGCTGGGCTGGGCATACTGCCCATCGCCATCAGTGCCGTGTGTGGTGTCTTTATCATGTTCGTTACCAAATGCATCAGGTGGCGTGACGCCGCACAGGCGCTCAGTGCGCAGGTCATCATGATCGTCGTCGCCAGCTTGGCACTGGGCACGGCCTTGTTGAAAACGGGTGGTGCGGACTACCTGGCACAGGTGTTTCTGGCCATTGCCGGCGACGCTTCACCGGCGATGCTGTTAAGCGGCATGATGTTGCTGATGGCCATATTGACAAATATTGTTTCCAACAACGCAGCTGCCGTCATTGGCACGCCCATCGCCATCGGAATAGCCCAACAGCTATCATTGCCCGCAGAACCGTTCGTATTGGCGGTTCTGTTCGGTGCCAACATGAGCTATGCAACGCCCATGGCCTATAAGACCAATCTACTGGTGATGAATGCGGGTGGTTACCGTTTTTCAGACTTTGTCCGGGTCGGCGTGCCGTTGACCATCATCGTGTGGCTCTGCCTGTCGTGGCTGCTGCCCACGATTTATGGTTTTTAATATAGAAATGGTCGGGGTGGAGAGATTCGAACTCCCGACATCCTGCTCCCAAAGCAGGCGCGCTACCAGGCTGCGCTACACCCCGACTGCGAGGTTTCTAGGGTTTTGCATGATTTAAGGCAAGCAGGAAAATGGACACTGTGTCGCTTTTCCCGATTTTGCCCGTTATGGGTCGCCTTGAACCGTGATCTGATCGCGAATTTGAATGCCCAGTGCCTGTGCCGTGCCGCCCGGAACCTCCAACACCATGGTGACCTGAAAATCCGATGATATGGGGGTGAGCGACAGGGGAACCGTATTCTGAGCGATCTTCACCACGTAGCCATCCTGATCAATAAACAGCATATCCAACGGGATCAGCGTATTCTTCATCCACATGGCCATGAGATTGGGGGTCTTATAGACAAACAACATGCCTTCACGGGCGCCGAGGTCTTTTCGGAACATCAACCCGGTGCTTCTGTCTTCAGGCGTTGTGGCGACTTCGGCCCGAAAAATGTAACGTCCACTGGCGGTTTTGATTTCAAGCTGAGATACAGGCAGCCCCGCCGCCAGGACTTGCGCGCCAAAAAACATCACAACGGCAAAAACCTGCCAGAATTTCCATGTTATTTTCATATGTCAACTATGCCCACACAGCCGCCTGATGCAACAATAGCCTTGTATAAACGGGTCAAATTCCGCATATATTACGCCTAACACCAGGGGGAGCCGCCCGTTAGAACACCGGTGGCTGAGAGGTTTCTCGAGAAACGACCCCATGAACCTGATCCGGTTAGTACCGGCGTAGGAATGCGTGGCACATGGCGACCAATACTAGCCCCGACTCGAACACCATTTCAACGCCATCAGGACTCTGTCTGGATGGCCTGACGGTGACCATTGGTGGTCCCCCCCTGTTCCACAACCTCAGCCATCAATTTACGGGCGGTCAGTGGACTTGCCTTTTGGGGCGCAGTGGCGTGGGTAAAAGCATGCTGTTACGGGCCATGATGGGCCTGTTGGATGGCCCAGTGAATGACCATGGCGCCCAGAATGTATCGGTAGAGGGCACTATCCTGACCGACACCGGGGCAACGCTCGACCACAACGTGGCCTATATGGCGCAACAGGATTTGCTGATGCCGTGGCTCAGTGTGCGGGAAAATGTCCTGTTGGGTAGCCGCCTGCGCCAAGACCATCACCCCGATACCGATCGCGCCGATGAATTGTTGGCAAAAACCGGCTTGCTGTCACGGTCGGGTGACCTGCCGGCGCAACTTTCAGGCGGTATGCGTCAACGTGTGGCCCTGGCCAGAACCCTGTTTGAAGACAAACCGTTCGTTCTGATGGATGAGCCCTTTTCAGCTCTGGACGCCATTACCCGCCTGCATGCCCAGGACCTGGCCGCAGAATTGCTGGTGGGGCGGACGGTTGTCATGGTTACCCATGATCCATTGGAAGCCATCAGGCTGGCCCATAACATTCATATCGTGTCCGGTGCCCCGGCTACACTGGGTGAGGCTATTGTGCCGGGCGGAACAGCGCCCCGCGCCGTGGACAACGATGCCGTTCTGCGCTTGCAGGGCGAACTTCTTAATGCATTGGGCGGTAACGCTCATGGAATAGATACGGGAGGCTTGTGAGCATGAATAGCCTCATCCGCGCCATCATTATCGCTTGTGGACTGGTGTCGGTGTGGCAGGTGATCGTCTGGATCACGCAAGCACCACCCTATATTTTACCGGGCCCTGCGACCGTAGCACAGGTGTTGGTGGACCGCATGTCCATGATCGCCCCCCACGCCGGTGTGACTGCGCTTGAGATCATTCTGGGAGCGGTGTTGGGGATCGCCGTGGGCCTGAGCACGGCCCTGACCATGGCGTACTTTAGACCGGTTCAGCGATGGTTGTTGCCGGTTCTGGTCGCCAGTCAGGCGGTGCCGGTGTTTGCCCTGGCCCCGTTGCTAACGCTCTGGCTTGGATACGGCATGTCGTCCAAGGTCTTTATGGCTGCCCTGATTATCTATTTCCCGGTCACCGCCACGTTCCTCGACGGTTTGCGCCGCACCGAACCGGGCTGGGTGGACTTGGCCCGTACCATGGGTGCCACGCCGTGGGCTGTCCTTCGCCATATACGCCTGCCCGCCGCCCTGCCCGCCGCCGCATCTGGTATCCGGGTCGCCATTGCTGTCGCCCCCATTGGCGCCATTGTGGGTGAATGGGTGGGATCCAGTCAGGGGCTTGGGTACCTCATGCTTCATGCCAATGCCCGCATGCAGATCGATGTGATGTTTGCGGCCCTGTTGGTGCTTACCGCCATGGGGCTGGCACTCTATTTCATCATGGATTTTCTGCTGCGCCGTATCGTGGCGTGGCAACCAGACACCCAAGCTAATGTATCACATTAAAGGATTCTATATCATGGGCTTACGAAACGCCTTCTACACTACAACATTAAGTATTTTGGTAATTGTATTGGCCGCCTTCTTAGGGGCGGCTCAGGCCCACGCTCAAACACAAATAAGTGATAAGTTGACGGTCTTGCTGGACTGGTTCGTGAATCCCGATCACGCGCCGCTGATCATTGCCTTGGAGAACGGATACTTTGCGGATGCCGGATTGGATGTGGAACTAATCGCCCCGGCTGATCCCAATGACCCGCCCAAGCTAGTGGCCGCCGGTAAATTCCCGCTGGCGGTATCCTATCAGCCGCAGTTGCAGGTACAGGTGATCCAGGGACTGCCCCTGACACGAATCGCCACACTGGTGGCCACACCGCTCAATTCACTGGTGGTATTGGAAGATGGCCCCATCAAGAGCATTGCTGATCTAAAGGGCAAAAAAGTGGGCTACTCCATTGGTGGCTTTGAAGACGCCGTGTTAAGCGCCATGCTTGAGCGCCACGGGCTGGTTTTAAGTGATGTTGAGTTGATCAATGTGAACTTCTCGCTATCGCCATCCATTATATCAGGACAGGTTGACGCCGTTATTGGCGCATTCCGCAATTTCGAGCTCAACCAGATGGATATCGTGGGTAAGCCGGGCCGGGCTTTCTATCCGGAAGAAGAAGGTGTTCCGGGCTATGACGAATTGATTATCGTTGCCAATTCGGCCCATTTGGATGATCCCCGGCTGGTGCCCTTCGTCCACGCCCTGGAACAAGCGGTGCAATATATGGTCAATCACCCCAAGGAAGGCTGGGATACGTTTACCCAAGCCTATCCCGATCTGGATGATGAGCTGAACAAGCGGGCCTGGCGCGACACCCTGCCCCGTTTTGCCCTGCGTCCAGGCGCGCTGGACCATAACCGATACGAAACATTTTCCACATTCCTGAAAAATCGGGGGTTGATCGACCGTGAGGTTCCCGTCAACACTTACGCCACAGAATTGAGATAAAGGGAACAATGATGAGTACCAATCTTTTTGATCTGAGCGGTAAGGGTGTTGCGGTTACCGGGGCTGGACGCGGTTTGGGTGCGGCTATGGCCAAAGGGCTGGCCGCGGCGGGCGCATCCGTCATGTGTGCGGCTCGCACTTTGTCCGAGGTCGAGGATACGGCTCACGCCATCCTTGATGCCGGCGGAGACGCCCGGGCCATGCAGGTTGATGCCACGGAACGGGCCGCTTGCTCGCAGCTTGTGACGGAAACAGTGTCGGCGTTCGGGCATCTGGACGCCATGGTGGTCAATCATGGGGTGGGCGGCGTGTTGACCGCCGAGGACATCGATGAAGATCACTGGCATCGCATCGTCAATATTAACCTGACGGGCTGTTTCAATTGCGCCCAGGCGGCTGGGCAACAGATGATCAAACAGGGCCACGGCGGGTCCATCATCATGACCTCATCCAACGCCAGTTTGGTGGGATTTAAAGGGTTAACCGCTTATGGCGCCAGCAAGGCCGGTGTGGATCAATTGGCGCGACAATTGGCCGTAGACTGGGGTGAGCATAATATTCGCGTCAACACCATCAACCCTGGTGAGATGACCCATAAAATGCAACACCGTCAATCGGGCAAGAAATCGGTAGCCCATACGGACACCTCTGCGGACGACTCTCAGTTCGATCTGACCCCGCTCGGTCGTGAAGGTGACCCGAGCGAACTTGTCGGGCCGGTCATTTTCCTGGCGTCCAACGCCTCGTCCTTCATCACCGGTCATTCCATCCCGGTGGACGGCGGTTTCACGATCTTTTAAACACAAAAAAAGAGGGCCGAAGCCCCCTTTTCATGTCAATTGTCTTGGCGTTTATTGAAGGCCGTTGACCCAGATATGTGTATAAATGCTGGCCGCATACCCCAGGGCGATCGCCGGAGCCCATTTCAGGTGGCTGCCGAAGGTGTACATACCGCGTGCCTGCCCCATCAGGGCCACACCGGCGGCTGAGCCAATGGATAGCATACTACCACCCACACCGGCCGTCAGCGTGACCAGCAACCATTGCCCATCGGACATGTCCGGCTGCATGGTCAACACCGCGAACATGACCGGGATGTTATCCACGATAGCGGACAGGAAGCCGACCAGCACGTTGGCCGTGGTTGGCCCCATATCTAGGTACATAATTTCTGAAACCAGTGCCAGATAGCCCATGAATCCCAGGCCACCAACACTCAGCACCACGCCGTAGAAAAACAACAACGTATCCCACTCGGCGCGGGCCACTTTGGCGAATACGTCAAATACCGCCACATCGCCAACCTGCCCGGTATCGGTGCGTTCGTGCAGGCGGTGAGCTTTCTTTTTAAGATAAAAGCCCATAATTTTCAGGTAACCAAGCCCCGTCATCATGCCCAACATGGGAGGCAAGTGCAGGAACTGGTGGAAGCTGACAGCCGTCGCAATCGTCAGGCCAAACAACAGCATGATCATTTTGGCGCCGTCTTTCATGTCAACCACCTCATCATTGGGGGCTGGATGCTCGTTGGGCACAAAGAAATGCATGATGGCGGCCGGCACAAGGAAGTTCACCACAGACGGGACAAACAGGGCAAAGAATTCGAAGAACCCAAGAATGCCTTTCTGCCACACCATCAGCGTTGTGATATCGCCAAACGGGCTGAACGCACCGCCGGCATTGGCCGCAACAACGATATTAATACAGGCGATGGCTACAAATGGCTTGTTGGTGCCACCCACGGCTAACACAACAGCACACATCAACAGGGCTGTGGTCAGGTTGTCTGCAATTGGAGAGATGAAGAAAGCCAGGATACCCGTCATCCAGAACAGTTGACGGAAACCATATCCTTTACGCACCAACCAGGAGCGCAGCGCTTCAAACACGTTCCGCTCTTCCATGGCGTTGATGTACGTCATGGCGACCAACAGGAACAGGAACAGTTCTGCGTATTCCAGGATGTTGTGACGGACAGCAGCTTCTGCCTGATAAGTCAGGCCGTTGCTGGCATAAATATAACCGATGATGGCCCAAATAAGACCCGCTGACAGAATGACCGGTTTTGATTTACGAAGGTGCGTTACCTCTTCTGTCATCACAAACAGATAGGCGATCACAAAGATGGCAATACACAAATAACCCCAAGGGCTAGTCGTTAAGTCCAAAGTCTCGGCATCGACGGAAGCCAATGCCATGGATGGTGCCAATACCAACACCGAGAAAATCGAAAATAGCCGTGAAAACCAAGTCATTCAGTGAAACTCCCTAACTCAAATAACCGTTATCGTGTGTGCGAACAGAATCATGCACGTAATTCACTGCTTCACAATACAATATGAAACAGGACGTAATGCCGCTGTATCTTTACCTATGAATTCATGGGCCGATATTCAATGGAGAATAACAACTGTGGCATGCAATAGGCCACCCAATGGTGTAATAAAATAATTTATTGCCAAAAAGGCGACATTCTTGTTTAACGGATAGTGGCTGGTTTAAGAGCGATTGAAGAAACTTGGGGAAACTATGGCGATTAGTGCACCATCCGCAGATGAATTGTTAAAAACACTTCAGAGCGAGCGGCCCAATGCTGGCGGTAAAAACACCCTTATTCTGGTTTCGCTGGATAGCTTGCCGGAATCTGACTCTGACGAGTATTGGATTGAGTTGTCCGAGGTTCTGCAGCGATTGAAGATCACGTTCGATGCTCATATTTTTCAAATCTCCACGTCTGAATACGGCGTTTTGCTGAACGTGACCGAACAAAATCAAATCAATATCAACACATCGTTGAAGTTTGATCTGTTGAAGCTGATCCAGAAAAACTTCCCAGACTTCTTTGGCATGGTCGATCAAAACCGGTTAATCCGATCTATCGACCTGCACTTGCGTCACAAGAATGCCGTTGCCTATCTGGAACACAAAATAGCCGCAGCCAGCGTTGCCAAAACTGATGGCGGCAAGCTCAGAAATCTACGTGAACAGGATATCGAACGGGTTCGTGAGGTTCTGAAAACCATTGGACCAGAAGCCTTCACCAAGCTGTTCATTAAAAGCCAACCCATCATCGCCCTGAAAAAAAACCAGCCACCGATCGTTGTCATGCATGAGTATTTTGTGGCCATGGAAGAGTTGCGACGGCATGCATTCCCTGAGGTTCAGTTGCGCGGATCCGGCAATGTATTCAATCAGTTGACGGTGGAACTGGATACTATCCTGATGAACCTGTTTCGGGCTTTTGTGGACAAAAAAACCAAGGCATCCATCAATCTGAACGTAGAAAGCGTCTTCACCCAGACTTTTCAGAAATTTCAGGAAAGTTTTGGTGACGACGGATTTGCCAATCTGGTATTCGAGTTCCGTCAACCCGATATTCTGCAACACTTTGATCAATACGAGGTGGCGGCCGCTACCATCTATGGGAAACAGGGCAATGTGGCCGTTGATGCCATTCACCCGGAGACTATTGGTGTGATGAATCTGGGCCGCGTGGGCGCTACCATGGCCAAAATTTTCTGGCAACAGGGTGCAGAGACATCCCTGCCTGACCTAAGACAAGAAATCGAAGAAATGGCCAGCAAGGGCCGCATTCTGATCCTGTCGCGCGTGGATGAGCATTCCGCCATCGAACTGGGCCAATCACTGGGCATCAATATGTTTCAGGGATTCCTGGTGGATGACATGATTAATGGTAAAAATAAATAGCAGACAGCACGTGGTACTCTGGCCCGCTACCGGTGCCATTCCCCCCTTCTATCCCCCCAGGAACAGGCGCCCTACATCGGGATTATCCAGCAATTCATCACCTTTTCCGGCCAGTGCCAGCCGACCCGACACAAGCACATATCCGATATCCGAAAATTCCAGGCCCTTCTTGGCATTTTGCTCAACCATGATAATGGTCTTGCCTTCACTTTTTTGAAGATCTTCTAGAATTTCGAAAACCATATCAATAAACCGGGGCTCAAGACCGATACTGGGCTCGTCCACCAGTAAAACCTTCGGGTTCATGACCAGCGCCCGTGATATCTCCAACAAACGCCGCTCCCCACCAGACAACACACCGGCCCGTTGGTTGCGACGCTGGGCAAGCCGGTCGTATTTCTCGAACACCCGCTCGGTCGCTGCTTGGGCCTCAGCACTTTCCTTCATGAGAAAACCGCCCATCAGTAGATTTTCTTCTACCGTCATATCCGGAAACACGGAATTGTCCTGAAGAATATAAGCGATACCCGCATCCTTCAGTTTCCGATTAGGATTAAAGGAGGTCACGTCCCGACCCTCGACACTTACCGCGCCATCCGTGATATTGGTAAAGCCGTATATGGAATGCAGGATGGTGGATTTTCCGGCCCCATTCGGGCCAATCAGGCACAATGACTGTCCGGCGCCCACCCGCAGATCAAACTCGTGAATGATCTCCATCTTGCCATAACCGGCAACCAGACCATCAATGCTGAGGTACGGATCGCCGGGTGTTAGTGCAGACAGTTGTTCCAGAGTTGGGGTATCCGCAGACAGGCCTTCGGCTTCGCGCGCCACATCGTCGACCGACATTACCGTGTCCACGCCACCCAAGCCATAGCCGCTAATTGTCTTGCCCGACTGTTTTGTAGGTTCAGCCATCAATGCGCCCCCAGATAGGCATCGATAACCCGTTGGTCATTCTGAAGATCAGACGGCGTGCCATCAGCCAGCATCTCGCCATGGGCCAGACAGTAAATGTGTTCGGCCAGGTTCATGATCACTCGCATATTGTGCTCAATCACCAGTAACGTAACCCCCAACGTTTCATTGGCCCGTTGCAGCCGGTCAATCAAGCCATTGATCAAGGTCGGATTGATGCCGGCGGTCGGCTCATCCAGCAGCAACAGCCGTGGTTCATTCATCAATGCCATGGCAAATTCCAGCAATTTTTGTTGACCGAAGGAAAGATCACCGGCCATCAGGTGGCGCTTGGAATAAAGGCCCACGAATTCCAGCAACTCTTCTGCCCGCTCGGCCACCTCATCTCGATGCCGTGCCAACATTTCCCGAAGGCCTTCATTCACATGGGGCACACTGATCCGCATGTTATCCATACACGTCATCAGACCGTAAACCCGGGTTTGCTGAAATGTGCGTAACAGGCCCAGTCGGGCAATTTCCGGCACTTGTTTTTTCGATATATCATCACCGCAGAATGAAATGCTGCCGGAATCGATGGGGTGAAAGCCGACGATTGAATTGAACAGCGTCGTCTTACCAGACCCGTTGGGACCAATCAGGCCGATAATGCGCCCTTCCGGGACTTCCAGAGAAATATCATTGTTCGCCACCACCCCGCCGAACGCCTTGCTGACTCCGGTAACCTGCAACAATGGTGTCGTCATGGCGTTGATCCTTTTTTGGATGACTTGAGATCAACCTTGTGGCCTAAAAGTTCGGGCCACCGGTCGCGGATGAAGCCCATTATTCCTTCGGGGAAAAACACCACGATGGATATCACCAAAATACCCAGAGCTACCCGCTGCCAGCCGAACAGATATGTCCAAAACAGTTCCTGCATAATATGAAAAACAGTGGCACCGATGACGGGGCCCCATATGGTTCCTTTGCCCCCAAGGATGGCCATCAGCACCATCCAGACCCCGAAGGTCGCGCCCGCAAATGCCACCTCTGTGGGATCAATAAACCCAACCATGTTCCCAAGCGCGCCGCCAGCCAATGCCAGAAAAAAGGCAGATATACACCACGCCAATGTTTTATAGCGGGTGGTGTGGATGCCCATGGCCTCGGCTTTGTCTTCATCATCCCGGATGGCATTGATGGCGAGACCGAACTGGCCTTTGTACAACCACGACAACACCGTAAATGTGGCCGCAGCGAGGGTGAGGAAATAATAGTAAAAGAAATACCCGCGATCGCCTAGGTCCTCGTGCGGGAACGTGGGTGGTACCAGACCGGACCCGGCACCAATGTAGTCGATGCCCGCAGCAATTTCCGCAGCAGCAATCCCGAGGCCCAAGGTGCAGATGGCAAAATAATGCCCGCGCAACTTCAAAATTCCTGCCCCCAGAATAGCGGCGAGAATCACGCAAACCACCACCGAAACCCCAAGTCCAAGAAATAATCCGGTCAGATAATCTGTACCATTGATGATATTCAATGACCCGGCCAGAGACTCGTATTCTTCTGCTGTAAAGAACAGGTCACGCTGAATTACCGCCGTCACGTACATGCCGGTGCCAAAGAAAACGATATTGCCAAAAGAGTTATAGCCCATCTGCCCGCCCATAATATCCCAGGTCAGGGCAAAGGTGATCATCAGCATTAACATGGCCAGTTGCGTCTTGAAGGCAGGCATCAGCACAGGTGCGAGCAACATCAATCCGACCAGCAAAAGCAGGTAAAGTTTCTTGCGGCTCATTTCAATACCTGCCGTTTCCGGCGCAATCGCCAACTCCGCCAAACCAGAATGACCACGAGCAACGAAAAGATGAATGCCGTCTGGAACTCGGCCCCCAGCAGAAAGCCGGCAAAATTCTCGCTGACACCCAACATCATGCCGGATGCAACCACACCGAACACATTGCCCAAACCGGCGATAATAACGATCATGAAAGATCGCACGGTGTAGGCCAAGCCAATGAACGGCTGGATAACCCATGTCATAACGACTAACGCACCAGCTGCACCACAGATCGCCGCATTCAAGGCATAGGTCGTGGCGTAGACCTTATCTGTATCGATGCCCAGAATACGGGCCGCGCGGGCATTCTGGGCCGTGGCTCGGATTGCCTGCCCTGTGCGCGATTTCTTCAAAAACATCATGAGCACGGTGCCAACCACCAGTGCAATGGCGCAGGCCAAAACCTTGACCTGGTTCACCGTTACCATGTTGTTGAACAGGAACCATGTACCGAACCCGGATTCAACTGTCTGCACATCGGCCGTGAACGTCTGGTTCATGAGTTGTTGCAGCAGGATACTGATACCAAAGGTGGCAAGGATGGAGATAAATAAATCGCGCTCTACGATACGCACGATGACGACGCGGTACACCAGGAGCCCCACCCCGTACAGCGCCACCGCGGCAAACGGGATCGTCAGAACCGGGTGTATGCCGTAGCCAGCCAAAATGAACGTCACGTAGCCGCCCAGGATAACGAATTCGCCCTGGGCAATATTGATGATGTTCATGACGCCCCACACCAGTGCCATGCCATAGGCGGCGAGCGCAAAGATGGAGCCCACCAGCAACCCGTCGATAAGCAACTGCATGGAAAAAACAGGTGCGACGATAAGCAGTTCGAGATTATTCATATGAAATATTCTTGATACGTGAAATGCCCTACATCCGTTTCAGGCGGATGCAGGGCACAATTTCACCGTGGCTTACATATCAGGCCGGGGGTAAACAACGGGCTCAGACGCGAAACGCGACGGAGCAACCGCCACCAACTTGCCATTAATAATCTGACGCAGAACCATGGGTTTAGCCATGTTGTTGCCAGCTTCCGTGAATTTGATGGGACCATAGAAGGTCATCAAATCAGTCGCCGCCAATGCATCCCGAATGGCCTCTGTATCGAAGGACCCGGCTCGTTCCATGGCGTCAACGAACACCTGTACCGAGGCCGTAGACTCCGCCGCCTGATAGGGTGGGTAGTAGCCATATATCGCATTGAAATCATTGTAGTAATCCATGGCAGTACCGAAATCACTATCCTCATAGGACATGGTTTCGGTCCATTGAGTTGCACACAATGTATTTTCGGCACCCGCACCAAACTTGCCGATCACGTCAGCCGCTTCACAATGCGTCACCGCCAGCATGGGCACGTTCACCTTCATCTCGTTTACCTGACGAACAGCCAGAACAGCACCTTTTGAATGACCGGAAACTACCAGAATATCGGGTCGCAGTGCCTTAACCTTGGTCAGCGTTGCCGTCATGTCGTTAAGCTCTTTTGGTAGCTTGTCATCGATTACAATTTGCATGCCATGCTTGTTGGCATCGTCAACAATACCGGCGCGGACGTCCTGGGAAAAAGGATCATTTTCCACTGCGATAGCCACCTTGAGAGAGGACGGGTCTTTACCTGCTTTTGTAGCCTGTTCGGCTGCCAGATTAATGGCTTCGGTCAAATATTGCTCCGACGTAGATAGCACCGCGAAAAGGTATTTATAGCCCTTATTGAACAGCGAACGCGAAGCACCGTTTCCCTCAACCATGGGGATTTTATATTTCTCCGTGACCGGGGCAACAGCTTTGGTCAAACCGGAGCCGTATGGCCCCAGAACAAATTTGATTTCATCCTGTTGAATGATTTTTTCGGCCAGCTGCGCGGCGCGCGCCGGTGTGGATTCATCATCGTAGTACTGAATGGCAATCTTGTAATCTTTGCCCGCAACCGTCACGCCGCCTTTGGCATTGATACGTTCAACGGCCAGGTCGTAGCCGTTCTTCGTGTGCTTGCCATTGGTGGAATATTTACCCGTAAAGGATACAGCGGCACCAAAGATGATTGTATCGCCCTCAACCTTGGCGTTGGCGGGTAATGTGCTGCTCAAGACAAGCGCACAAACGGCACCGGCCATTGGTAACGTTTTGACTATAGTTTTCATAAGCATTCTGAATCTCCCTGAGTGAAGTCTGTCGGTTATTTCGACATTTTTGATCTTCGCGCCGCGATATTGTAGGTCAATGAGATTACAAAGCAACTACGACCGTGTTTTTCTGGAATGTGCTGACCAAAAATCAGGGTTTGGCTTTCTTGTCACCGGGGCTCCACGATTGCACGATGACCTGTTTACCCGATTGCGTGCGCATAATCTTGGGTGCCATCACCTGTTCTACCGCCGGCGCTGTTTCGCCGCGCACAAATGACAAGCGCATGGCCTCGATCGTGATCTCGGCCCGATGAGCCCGATCCCGGGCCTGTTTGTAGGCTAGCGTTTCATTGGTTAATTCGTTCAGGCGTTCCATTTCATAGTGGCCGAACCGGCGCCAGATACTGCTCAGGAACGTATCTACATCATGGGGTAGGAACAATTCCACATCCACATCGGGACGGCCTCTTGAAAAGGCCAGAAAAACGTTGGGCTCAACCGGGCCCAATTCATCAGCCACAAACAACGCGGGCATTAACTTTCGTTTGGGAAATGCTACGGCATAGTATGCTTGGGCAATGAACAGCAGACGTTGCAGTTTCTGTGGTTGCAGATACTCGTTTTCCGCCAGCGCCGTATCGGCAAACCAGAATGCCACATCAAAGGCCGAATTTACATCAGCTGCCATATTTTGCGTCCAACCTCATGGTCAAGCCATCTTTATGATCCAGAAAGATCATTACCAATACGCCTGAGTATAAAGAGATTTCGAAAACCGTAAAACCGGAGAGTTCGTACAATAGTCTGTGATCGGTAGATTTGGAATCCGGTTTACTAAAGCGTCAGGCTGACTGATTCGCCGCGCAGGACAATATTGCCTTCAGCGCTCTCAATGCTGGCTTCATAGAGTGCTACAGCGTGGCCAATAAGGCGTCCCGCGACCTGGGCCGCCGTGCTATTACCTTCTGTGTCTGCCGGTCCTACGGTGACGGTGTCACGAAGTTCCAGCAGAGACACAAAACTCTGACTGGTGACATCGACCACACCGGTATGGGGATTAGGTAAAGAATTCTGTGGATTGCGCAGGCCATTGTTGCTGCCGTGACGAGAATTTGAGAAAGATGATTGATGATCGTAGTGATCGCTGCCGCCTTCCTGCCCAACCACGACGGAGAAGCCGCCCTCACCGATAGAGGTGCCACTGGTGGGGTAGATTGAATCAACAGGGCCGCCCATATTGCTGGGCATGCCGGTCCGCGCAACCGTCGACGGCCGGCTCGCCGTTACACCGGGCGCTGACGTTGCTGATACTGCTCTGGCGACGAGTGCCATGAACCTGCAATCCAATCAAACATACATTCCACAACGTTCATGTAGTTGACCCAACACACACCACGCCGCAAAATATATACCTATACCCCTAAATGGTATTAGACAGGCCGCAAAGAGTCAATGTCATGCTGCACCTGCGAAATAATTTCACAGATCACAAATCAAACAGTAGGGCGGTGATTATTTTATTGTTTTCAGCCACTTAGATAAGCTAACCCAGGCCCCGAAGTCATACACATCAACATGTCGAGCGGGCTCAATCCAGTGCGATTCTTTAGGCTCGGAGGCCTGATCGAACAGAATCCGTCCATGGCTCTGCGGCACCGTGCGATCCTGTGCACCATGCATAATATACAAAGCGGTACCGATCTGATCGATTTTGCTCAAGGAATCATACCGGTCCTTGACCAGGTATTGGGCCGGTAACCACGGGTAATGATTAGCCGCTGCGGCCCCCATGCTGGTGAATGGTGCCTCCAAAATCAGAGCTGCGAATGGTTCGTTGTTCTGGCTGAATGTGCCGGCTTGTTCCCAAGCCATTTGTGTGGCCACGCCAGAGCCAAGAGACTCGCCATACAGAATGATATCTTTCGGGTGATAGCCCTGGTCCAGCATATGCCGCAGTGCGGTGCGGGCATCTATGTACAGTCCCTGCTCTGTCGGCTTTCCGGGATTCTCACCAAAGCCTCTGTAGCCCACCAGCAAAACGCCATAGCCCGCATCCAGGAAATACCGCGCCTTGAACGCCCGGCCAGCCAGTGTGCCCGCGTTTCCGTGAAACAACACGACCACCTGTTTTTGCCCATTTGGTGGCGCATACCAGGACGTCAGAACCAATCCATCCGATGTGCGTAACTGGATAGGCGCCATCTCCGCTACACCAGCAGCTTCCGGCGCTGGCAAGGCCTCACGCGATGGCACGTACATCAATGATCGTTGAAAAGAGTAAACCAGTACCACGACGAGAGCGTATCCGCAGACAAGCCCAATAATCAGGGTCTTGATCAAGACCCGGATGCTTTCATGATGTTCAAGACGGCCTTACTGGAAGGCATCTGCCACAAGGGCCCAGTTCCCGTCATTATTCAGACAGGCTGCGCCGTCGCCAGAGATCACTTCGTCGTTGAATGCCACCGTTGCCCGGTAGGTACGGCAATCCCGGCCACCACCGTCACGGTAGGCTTGCTGTGTCGACACATAACCACTGGTTCCGGTTTCCGCATTCTGCCACGAGGTCTGGCGCTGTGACTTGCCAAGTGCGTTAAATATAGCCCGCTCATAAACATCGTGGTCCGCAACCAACAAAGTCCGCCCAGCTTCATAACCGATCGAGCCACCGGCAATAGCGCCAAGCCCGGTTGCAATCAGTGCACCAGAGCCACCGCCCAGTTGACCACCAGCCCAGCCACCGACCAACATACCGGCACCGGCACCAATCCAACCTGCTGTTTGAGAATCCAATTTCAAATTGGAACCGCAACCGCCCGTCACGAGCAATCCGGATAACACTATCGCTTTAGCTAGCTTCATCTTCTGTCTCCGCTCAGCCATTTAAACTTTTGAAACAATACAATAAAATACACCAAAATAGCAAACTGCGACTCCAATAAATCCCTGTTACGTACAGACTTACATGCAGGCGTATTCTGCTGCGATGGGGGCTGCCAGAGGGCAAATCAGATAGCTTTGGCGTTCAAAATGGGCCGTTTTGCCGAATTTACCACAGGTATCTATGGCGAGTTTTACAACGTCTGCCGGACGGCTATCCATGCTATTGTAGCATATGGTTACGTTTTCCAAATCCACAGGGTCCTGCCCAAAGTTCTCGGAACTGCGATTAAATTGACCGGCTTCATGCACATAGGCAGGAACCGTACAGGCACCCAGCAAGACGGTACTTAGCAATATAAAAACACGGCATGTATGCGGTAGACAAATCATAACGCTCTATAGCGTGAATGTGGAAAAATCACAACTAATCCACACATCAAAGTGACATAAGCGCTGCATTCCCGCCTGAGGCTGTGGTGTTGTTACTGTAGCTGCGTTCTGTGGCAAACCGGTAGAGGTAACGCGGTCCGCCTGCTTTGGGCCCTGTGCCCGACAGTCCTTCGCCGCCGAAGGGTTGAACGCCGACCACCGCACCAATGATATTGCGGTTCACATACAGATTACCCACGCGGGCTCGGTTTCGAACTTGCTCGATTGTGCTATCAACGCGGCTGTGGATGCCCAGCGTCAGGCCATACCCGGTGTCGTTGATGGAATCCACGACCTGATCCAACTTGTCACCGTTGAACCCGATCACATGCAGCACCGGACCGAATACCTCGCGTTCCAGCATGGACAAGCTGTCAATCTCATAAGCCTGTGGCGCGAAGAACGTGCCGTTCCCGCATTCGTCGCTCAGGCTGCTTTTACAGATCAATTTGGCCTCACGCCCCATACGCTCAGCGTGCTGTTCAAGCAGACGTTTTGCACCCTCATCAATGACGGGGCCAACATCGGTGCGCAACAGCGCCGGGTTCCCCACGCGCAATTCTTCCGTGGCACCGGCCAGCATTTTGGTGACCTTGGGTAAGATGTCATTTTGCACGAACAACACCCGTAACGCTGAACACCGTTGGCCAGCACTCCTGAATGCCGAAAACACCGCATCCACCACCACCTGTTCCGGCAGGGCTGTTGAATCCACAA
>Ga0233434_1000457_pt1 | contig 46612 bp, 47 predicted proteins | sample SI_122_August201_4_FD_182738 | JGI IMG/M metagenome (GOLD analysis project Ga0233434, IMG submission 182738) | Seawater microbial communities from Saanich Inlet, British Columbia, Canada - SI_122_August2016_120_MG | ecosystem: Environmental > Aquatic > Marine > Inlet | place: Canada: British...
CAGTCATCAACTAGTACATGTACGAAACCGACATTCTAAATTCATTTGTCTCCGTGTCATTCTCAAGTCGAGTGTGCGTGTGGTCTGCCTTGATAGATACGTCTGGGATCGGCAGGTAAGCAACACCAAAGGTAAAAATCGCGTTCCTGTTGCGGTTGAGACTTGGAGCAAAACCATCCACCACATCGTCCTGAGTTCTTACACGTTCATACATGAAATGAGGAACGATATCATGCGTGGTTTTCCAACCCATCAATTGCGGGAGATGAACTCCTGCTTGAACATTGACACCATATTGGTGTTTTGCCACGCCACCGCCACAAGCATTCCCCGCAATGCTACAAAAGTTATTGATTGCGCCGGTATCAGCGATATGGGTACTCACAATGCTTGAGTTCATTTCAAACCATTCCTTGCGATATTTAATGTCCGCTTCAACCAAAGTAATAAACCCGCCTGCATCAATGTAACCCTGCGTGGTATCTCCCAAGAAAGTGGAAAATCCAACCTGCAGACCTGGATAGAGCTTGGTGAGTTCAATCCTTCCCGTTACAGCAAAGTCTTCTGCTATGCGCTGATTGATCTGCGAGCCACGGCCATCGCGAATACCATTACTACTGAATGCGTTATTATTTCCGCCGTTTCCATTTCCTCTTCCATTTGTTGCAGAGTTATCCGAAACAGATTGCAAGGAGTTCACGACATAAAGGCGATAATTTACACCTTCCATTGGCGTGCCATAAATTCCAGCCCCACCCACACTCCAACTACTAGGGATCATTCGAACTTGCAACTCAGGACGTTCCGTTGTCCAGAATAGAGTCGGCTCATGGAATTCATTTAAGAGCCCTACAGGTGCCAACATAACACCGGCTCTGACATTGAATGAATCGGTTAACAGGAAATCCAATTGAGCAAATTCCATTTCCAGTTCCTGTGCGGCACCTTCGAAATCGATTTCAGCATTTAAATGAATCCAATCTGCCAATAAAGCATGGATACCAATAACAAATCGATGCGCATCAATAGTTGTTTCTTGATTAGCACCTGAAGTTGGTGCTTGCAAATGCACCTCTCCATAACCATGAATTCTTATTCGGTCGTGTTGTTTGCTACCGGAACTGCCACTGCGATCTTTTAAATTATCCATCTCGTCAGACAGTATATCTATCTGCCGTTTTAACTCATCTACGCTTGCTGAAAATGCTGGCACGCTCCAGAAAAATGCCACCAGACTGATCAAAGCAAACAATGTAAACTTTTGTTTCATTGAGCTACTCCTTTCTCCTCTTAATAAAAAAAACAAATATAACCTAAAGAAAAAACCTAATTGAGAATGGTTGTCATTTATATATTTAGCTATTTATAAACAAATACCCGCAGACTGTCAATAGTAAACTTAATTAAAACAAAGGGTTTAGCAAGAAAAGTCTCTGAATGCATTTAAAAATATCCACTTAAACATTATAATTCAACACTTTAAATATTTCCCTGAAATGCACAGTCCAATATTAATTTTGATAATTATTTTCAATTAAAATTAGGTTTAACTCGCTATAGCCCAGTTTTTCTCCTTTTGATTCAAGTTGGTTTAAAATTCCAACTTAATAAAAGTCCGCAACCAAGGCGCAACCCCCGGTTACGGACTCTTTGATTCAGCCCCGATTAAGGACCGAAAAAATAAAATCAAGCTTCCTTAATATCCAATGCAGGTTCTCTTTCCTTACTTACGAAATAATCGCAAACGATGACGGCCAGCTTAAGAGGATCTACAGGTTTTGAGACCTGCTCATAAACATCCAGTTTCTGGAACCTGGCAAAACTACCGGACCAAAAAGTTGAAGTAATAAAAATTACTTGTTGGCGTTGTTCTTTTGATAATTGCTGAATGAAATCGAAACCCGTTTCGCCTTTCAAACGATCATTAACAATAACCAGGTCATTTTCAGTCAAAAGGCTTTGTGAATTTACGCCACCATTCGAAAATCGAATTTCATGCCCAAAACGTGCGAGCATGATCCCTAACCGGCCGCGTTCTTCTTTATCTTCATGTACTAATAGAATTTTTTTGGGAGATATTGTCATTTCATTTCTCATTTAAGAAAGACTGTTGAGGCAACGTTTCAGGGCAGAAACGCTACTGGAGTGACAGCGATCTATGGGAATATTATGTTCCCTGCCAACACGAACGGCTTCGGTAACCATAGGGTGGGCTACCGTTCCTGTAAAAATAAGAATGCGCTGGACGCCATTCATACGTCGAGCCATGTTGGGAATGCGCTGACTGAACACCCGTGCATCAAAGCCCCTGCTACGGCATTCCTTCTCATAAGACCTCTTCAACCTATCCAATCCTCCTATAATGGCAACGCTCATATATTTCCCCCAGACATCTATTTGAAATTGATATTTATTATCATAATTAAAATAATCAAATTTTTTTCAGTGGTTTAACTAGCAAACAGCTGCTAAAGCGCCTGAATTTGAATTCAGCAAATAAGCCACATCTTCCGTCTCGCGCAATTTCAAAACTTTCCCGCGATTTTTTAATCGCACGGAAGCACCGCCTCCACATTGCTTCATGCAAGGAACCAGGCACACATCATCACTACCTTGTAATTGCTTTAACTTGCTCGCCATATATTCTGAGTTCCAGGCTTTGCACCCTGCTCCTGTGCATATTTTTATTTTGCTAGCCATGAGCTTTCTCCTTTTTGATAACGAATATCAATATAGATTCACTCCCTGTTTTTGTCAACCCTATTTTTAATATTTTTTAAATCCATAAACCCTTTTAAAATTGGACACTTATAATAATATTTCTTTTCTTCCTTGTTTTTTCTTGAAATTTTAATGTATATTTTCCACAAATTTGATTTTGAAAACAATTATCATAAAAAAATATGGTCAACGAATTCGATATTTTTAAAGATTTTCTGAGAGAGAGGAACCTGCGGTGGACACCGCAAAGAAAATTGATCCTAGAAATTTTTCTCGGTCAGGATGGCCACATCCACATTGAAGATTTGCATATTATAATTAAAGCTCAGGATCCCACGATTGGAATAGCGACATTGTATCGAACCATGAAATTGCTGGTGGACTCTGGCCTCGCTGATATTCACACCTTTAACGAAAAAACTACCTATGAACGTCTCTTCCAGGTTCGCCACCACGATCATTTGATTTGTAAAATCTGCGGAAGAACCATTGAGTTCGAACACCCGCTAATTGAAAAATATCAGCTGGAAGTTTGTGATCGTCACGGCTTTACATTAAAAAGTCATCGGATGGAATTGTTCGGTATTTGCAGGGAATGCAATAAAACTCAAAAATAAAAACCCTTTCCACCCAGGCAACAGGTGGAAAGGGGCCGATAAGACAAATTTATTTTTTCAGTTATTATCTTTACTCATATTCTCCATCATATAATTCTTGATGCCGATATCCTTGATGCGGTTGAACTGGGTTTCAATCCAGTCAACACTATCTTCTGTCTCTTCCAAAATTTTATCGAGAATTTCTTTGCTTCCAAAATCGCTTTTGTCGTGGCAGGTGCGAATATGTTTCCTTAAACGTGCAACATGAGCCAACTCGATTTTTAATTGGTTTTTCAATTGAGCTTCCACACTGTTGCCAACCAGCACGGTGTCGTATTTTTGCATGTCAGGAACACCATCGAGAAAAAGAATCCTCTCGATCATTTGATCTGCGTGCTTCATTTCACCCATGGATTCTTCTCGTGAATGACTGGCAATTTTTTCATAGCCCCAATCTTCCTGCATTTTATAGTGGATATAATAAATATTGATCGCAGTCAATTCTGCCATCAATACATCGTTCAAGGCACTGAGCACCGCTTTATCGCCCTTCATATTTCTCCTCCAATTAATTTTTCCAACCGTTAAAATCAGCCTTCTAATTGCTAATCTATCAGACAACAAAAAACTGTCAAGCCTCTTATTTATAATGACTTACGATTGATATCAATAATGAGAATTTCTATCAATTAATACCCAAATTTAATTTCTCGCAATCTGATATTCGGACGGGGAAGCTTTCAAACTAAAGGATAACCGGGGGTGGTAAAACCTGGAATTCTTAAAATGATAAGGTCTATCATTTATGTTTATTTAATATAAGAAATAATATTATATTTTTTGGTCACTCGGAGTTATCAAAACTAAGATTTCCAGCATGAAGTTTATTCAATTCTAACAAATGCACAGATTGCCTACCATAAACCCAGGCTTTTTCCAGATGATGCACTGCAGCAGAAAGACGATTTTCTTTTTTCCAATATAGAATTCCCAACTGATAATGGATGTCCGCTTTGCCCTTTTCAGGAAAGAGTACCAGCCGTTGGTAAAGCATCATCATATATTGGTTCATTTTTTCAGGGGACAATTTTACTAAACTCTCAGGAACAATGGGATCAGCAGAAAACTTAATAATGGGAGCAAGACTGGAGCTTAAAACTTTCATGCTTGAATCCTTTTGTTCTGCCCTAAACAAGGGATTCATAGGTTCGGAAATGCCCAATTGATTTCGAATCTGAATTAAGGTTTTATTCAGTGTTTCATGCTTTAAGCTTTCCATTTTTTCAAGGGCATTCTCCCAGTGAAAAACCAACCAATAAGGTGAATGGGGAAGTTTGTTGTAAATTGTTCCCAGGAGCAAATGAATGTCCTCAGAATCTGGCTTTAGCTGCAAAGCTTCCAAAGCCTCTCTCAAAGCTCCTTCAGGAATCTCCATTTTTAAAAGCTGCTTTGCGTAATTAATATGAGTTTGTGGCAGGCCATACTCATAAGCCAACGAATTTTCCAAGGCATTTAAAGCTTTTGTATTTTCGTTGCCCTCAGCATACCTGATTGCCTGGCTATGATAGTAATCGTGAAACAATCTTCTAATGAATTGAGTCTCCTGCAATTCCTTATCCAGGGACTGTGATAAGACACTGGCTCTTTTATAAAACCGGACACTCATTAAATCATCATCTGGTTTATCATTGTTTAAATATATTGATCCCATATTTGCCAGATCGACAATTCGAAGTTTTCCTTCGGGAAAGGGGTTTGTTTTAAATAGAAAACCCAAACCAGCAATGCATAGCATGGATAAAACCATTGCCTTCCAGTTTTTTTGCGCAAACCACTTGTTAAAAACAACTAGAAAATAACCGGAGAACATACATAGAAAAGGAACAGAATATAAGCGATATCGAGATAAAACCAGGAAGGGAAGAAATATTAAAAATGCTGCCAGACAAAATGTATGCAAAAGGGTCCAGCCCTCTCGCTTCCACAAAAGAAGTCCTCCCAAAAAACCCATTGCACCTATAGCCATAAAGGGAATTCCCCAGCCCAGGATGGGAGAAACCTCCTGAAACAGATAAAAATTCTGCGTGACAGGAATTTCATAATTATTAAAATAGTAATAGGTCTTCTTAAGGTAAAGGAATAAAAATTCCAGCGGATGGTCTAAAAAAGTCTGAACAACATATTTTAATATGGGTCCTGTTTTCAGAGGAATGGTTTTTAAAACCTCTTGATAGGTTTCGTTATGTTCATAGGTTCTCACCGAGTGATCAAGAGTGTTTGACAGCAGCAGGTTTTCCGGTCCACTTTTATCGTACAGTCCCCATTGCCCTCTCACTTCCTTTACCCAAAAAAGTGCTGGCGTACAAACCATTACGACCAACAGAGCATAGCCCGTCAGCAAAGGCCATTTACTTTTTCTGAGATCACTTAGACGCAGCCATAAGTAACCCAAAGCTATGGGAAAGATAAGAATATTATTAGATCGCACTTGCATAAAAAGCCCCATTACCAAGGCACTTGAAAAAAGAAGAAAACCCGTCTGGCGATTGCCCACTGCCAGCAAAAGTCGCAATGCGGCCAATTCAAGAAATACGATCAATGAAGCACGATAAAGGGACCCTTCATACAACCAGTTGGGCGCGTAAAATGTAAAAAGCAGGGCCGAAATTAACGCGGCTGATTGGTTAAAGAATTTACATGCAATCGAATAAACAAGAAGAGTTGACAAGGCGCCCAAAAAAAACTGCGAAATCCATACGACCTCCAATTTACTACCAAACAGCAGAAATAATATTCCCAGAAAATATTGGTAGACAGGAGAAAAATGGTTATCGAGGATGGGGGCAACCGCGGAGAAGTCGCCTCCCGCAAAAGCAAGGCCGCCTTCATAGTAGATTTCCTGATCCCAACTTTTTGGAACGTGCGAGAAAAAGGGGTTATCCTGAAACTGAAAAAAATATATTAGACGCACCGCAGTAGCGCAAAAAAACAGGAAAATAAGATGACCACGTTGTGGTTGCGTCATATATCAGGCTTGGAAAGCTTTTAGGAAAGTGCCTTAAAAATCAAAACTTGGTTCGACCTTCAAGGCGGGTCATAACATCCACTCCTGTTTCAGTTACACAGAGGGTGTGTTCAAATTGTGCCGAGAGCTGCCCGTCTTCTGTGACAGCCGTCCATTTATCGGAAAGAATTTTTAAGTCGGGCTTGCCTAAATTAACCATGGGTTCGATGGTGAACACCATGCCTTTTTTTATTTCCAGACCTTCACCGAAGTTTCCGTAATGCAGAATCTGCGGTTCTTCGTGGAAGTTGCTGCCGATCCCGTGGCCGCAAAATTCCCTGACAATGGAATAGCCATGGCTTTCGGCTAAATTTTGAATGGTAGCACCAATATCCCCGAGATTTGCACCGGGTTTCACCACTTCAATCCCTCGCTGTAGTGCTTCTTTACAAACTTCCACCAGTTTTTCGGCTTTTTTCCTGGGTGAACCTACAAAAAATGTACGACTGGTGTCGCCATGAAAACCTTTTAAATAGGTGGTGATATCCAAATTTACTATGTCTCCATTTCGCAGTTTCCGATCGGATGGGATACCATGACATATTTCTTCGTTAACCGACGAGCAAATGCTTTTAGGAAACCCACGATAATTAAGAGGAGACGGAACAGCCCCTTTGGAAACAATATAATCGTGGCATATCTGATCCAACCTCTCAGTCGTCACCCCAGGCTTCACATAGGGTTCAACCATCACCAGAACTTCTGCCGCAAGCTGGCAGGATTCTTTCATTATTTTAATTTCTTCTTCAGTTTTATAGTGAATCATTAGGATAAACGAATTCTTTTATGGTTTGTTTCTGGTCTCGCCAGTTTGCTTTTACCTTTATAAATAACTTTAGATACACTTTTGCACCTAAACGATTCTCAATTTCTATTCTTGCAATACGCCCGATGCTCTTTAGCATCGCGCCCTCCTGCCCTATCAAAATTTTCTTCTGGGAAGCCTTTTCTGTATAAAGAGTTGCATCGATTTTCACCACACCATTCACTTGCTCTTCCATATTTTCTACAACAACCGCCACAGAATGAGGGACTTCAAACCGTGTAAGACTCAAGACCTTTTCTCTAATTATCTCTCCCAATAAAAAAGTCTCCGTGCAGTCTGTAATCATGTCTTTTGGGAAATATTCCGGGCCCTCTGGCAGATATCCAACAATCAAATTTTTCAGAGGTTCCATACCATCATCTTTCAATGCAGATACGGGTATTATCTCCTTAAAAATAGATCTACCATGAGCCTCGGAAATCAAGGTAAGAAGGTTCGGTTTTTCTATCAGATCAATTTTGTTAATTACCAGGATTTTAGGAGCCTGAGTATGCTCCAAAGATTTCAAAACAAATTCATCTTCCTCTATAAATCCCTCTAATGCATCTATCAATATCAGGATAAGGTCGACATCCGAGAAAGTGCTCAACGAAGCCTTCACCATCATCTCGTTCAATGCTCTTTTCGAGGAATGAATCCCTGGTGTATCAACAAGAATGATTTGAGCATTTGGAAGATGCACCACCCCTGTAATATTATTTCGGGTGGTCTGGGGCCGGTTGGATGTAGCTGCAACTTTTTGTGCCACCAATCGGTTCAGCAAGGTAGACTTGCCCACATTGGGCCGGCCAATGATACTGGCATAACCCGACCTGAAAGAATTAGGCGGGTTCACAAGCAGCAACGCATTTTAGTTAACAAATTTTCCACAAATACCACATTCCTATGTAAGATCAAATCCAATTTCAAAATCGCATCTTTTTTCGTTATGATATTACCATGAACTTGGGAATATACCTCCACATTCCATACTGCCTGCATAAATGTGGCTACTGCGATTTCAATTCTCATCCCGAGAACTCTAAAGAGTCTTCTCACTACGTGGATGCATTACTGAAAGAGCTCGAATATTACTCCGAAACCTTAAAAAAATATACTGTTCCTACGGTCTTTTTGGGAGGGGGAACACCTACAATCCTTCCACCTGCTCAGTTGAAAAAGATTCTCGACAAAGTTTGGCAAAACTTCAATCTGACTCCCGATTGCGAAATCACTATCGAGGCCAACCCCGCTACCATTAAATTACAAACTCTGCAGGAAATTCGCGCCGCAGGATACAATCGTATCAGTATTGGCGTGCAATCGTTCGATGAAAAAGAACTGCAATTGCTGGAAAGGGTGCATAACGAAGAAGAAATCCATTCAACCGTACAACGGGCGCGGTCGGCAAAATTTGAAAACCTGTCAATGGACCTCATGTTCGCCCTGCCCGATCAAACCCTGGAAAAATGGAAATCGCATTTGAAACAGGCGATAGCAAAAAAACCCGAACACCTTTCTACTTATAACCTTACCATTGAACCTGCGACCGCATTCTTTAAGCTCCACGAAAAAGGCAAACTCATCCTGCCGCATGAAGACAGACAACTGGAAATGTATAAAACTACAATTCAAGTTCTTGAAGATGCCGAATATTCGCAGTATGAAATTTCAAATTTTTCCAAACCTGGCATGGAATCACAACACAATATTAACTATTGGAATAACGGCGAGTATTTAGGGGTCGGTGCCGGCGCATCTTCTTATCTCAATGGAGAGAGATTCAAAAACATAAACTTGCCTTCGATATACATTCGTGAAATTGTAGCGAATGAAACTGCAATCGAAACCAAAGAGCGACTCGAACCTTTAGAGGCAATGGGAGAAACCCTGATGCTAGGGCTACGTCTCCTTAAAGGAATTTCTATAGATGTGTTTGAGAATCGATTCCAGGTTTCTTTCCAAAAAGTTTATGGAAATGCTATCGAATCTTTACTCAGTCAAGAGCTCATCACCTTAAACCAGAACCGAATCGCACTCTCGAGAAAAGGGTTATTTCTCGCTGATTCGGTCATCCTCAAATTCATGGCATAAAAATGGACACCGCATTTAAAAAATTAACTGAAATCGTTGACACTCTGATGGGTGAAAACGGCTGCCCCTGGGATAAAGTACAAACCAGAGAAACCCTGAAACCCTATTTAGTAGAAGAAGCCTACGAAACCCTCGAAGCTTTGGACGGAAACAATCCAGAAGAAATAAAAGAAGAGCTGGGAGACTTGCTCTACCAAATTTTATTTCACGCTAAAATTTCAGAAAACAAAAAAGAGTTCAGCATAACCGATGTCATACAATCCATCAGCGACAAGATGGTGCATCGGCATCCTCATGTATTCAAGGAAGTAAACCTGGAAACGCCCGAGGAAGTGGTCACTCAATGGGAAGAAATCAAAAGCAAAGAAAAAGGAAAAGCAGACAGAGAATCCGTGCTGGACGGAATTCCTTCTCACTTACCTGGGTTGATGCGTGCGCAAAAACTGCAAAAAAAAGCAGCCAAGCATGGATTCGACTGGGACCAAATCAGCGCAGTGTTTGACAAGCTGGATGAAGAAGTCGCAGAGTTTAAAGAAGCTGTTTTATCTGGCAAAGAAACGGATATGGCCTCCGAAATGGGAGACATGCTTTTTGTTCTCGTCAATATCGCAAAGTTTAAAGGTATAGACGCCGAGGAAGCCTTGAGAGCAACGAACAACAAATTCATAAAACGGTTTCAGCATATTGAATCCGAAGTTGCCAAACGCGGCAAAACCCTAAAAGAAACGCCGCTAGAAGAATTGGAACAGTACTGGCAAGAGGCCAAACAAAATAGGCCTCGTAGCCAATAATTAATTGCCGGGGATGTTTATTTATAAGCGAATACTGATTTCAGCCCATTCAGCGATTTGCTGTTCATCTTCCAGAATTTCAGGAGGGAGCTCGTAATAATTTTTCAAGGTTTGTTTTGCAGAAGGTTTGAAAGGCTTCATGCCTCTCTCTTTATAGGAGTCGACAGTTGACAAATCAGTCTTAAAATAAACACCACCATCGGCAATGATGCCAAAAAATATTCCCCGGCAATAAAGACCGAATCCGCCAAACATAGGCTTGCATTCCACGTAATTTAGCAATCGGAGTTGATCGAGAACGTATTCTTTAAATTCGTTTTTCCTGGAAGGCACGGGACTAGGAAGGTTTTATGTCTTTACCAATCTCTGCGTTTATCTCGGCTAGAATCTTTTCGGGATCAATATTATGCATACTAGCGGTCTGCTCTACGGTTTCGAATGCCTGCCCGGGACAAGAAAAGCAGCCTTCACCATAATTAGATTCAAACACTTTTTTAGTTGTTGGATAAGCCTTGATCAAACTCCCAACCCATGTGTCAGCCTGACACATTTCTCCATGTTTGATTTCCTTTCCGGGACCAGAACTTTCGGTCTGAATAGGAGCAGATGAGTCATCTTTGAACAATTCGCTGTTCAACTTATCCAAAAATGTCGTGGTGTTAACACCGTGTTTGTCGCAGGCTTTTTCGATACTCACTACCTTCGCGAAAGTCTGACGAGCTGCTGGATTCGCTAAAGATTTAAATCCACTTTCAAGAAACAAGGCTAAAGCCTGTGGAAAATGGTCGAGCACATCGGCTACTTTCATTTCACCTGTGATTTTTTCTGGTTTAGGTATTTCTTCAGGAGCAGTCAGTACGAAATACAAATTATAAAACATAATTGCCATCGCTATTCCTGCAAGTATCGCAAAAAACACAAAAACTGCGTGAGCCATGCCTCCTCGCCAACCACCAGATGCATAAAGCGCAACCATTCCTAAAAGCCCTATATTCTGTAAAATAAACTGATATTTCATTCCCTCAGGCCAGGGAAGCTTGCGCGCGCTGAAACGAGGCAACACATGAAAAGCAACACCCGCAATCATCATGGCCATGAACCCCAGCAAGTTGATATGGATGTGAACAAAACGCAAACGAACAGAGAGAGAAGGGTCGATAGCCATAGTGACACCGAGTGCCGCACCCAGCAATGCATATATCAAACCTGCTTTAATAAATAATCGAGGATAATTGTCCATTTTTATTAGATAGAAAAACTGATTAATTATTCCAGAAACTTAAAGGTCCTTTTCCACCGGATAAATTCTGCCACGCCATTCCGTTTGCTTTCGCACCAAAACATGAAACATGGAATTTACCATAATAGCGGCCATTATAACGGCACCTAATGGAAATAACACTGCTGTATGCCGATTCAATCCCAATTCATCGCATGTCTTGTATCCCGCTGCTGAGACCATCACAACACCTGACAGGGCCATCGCAATCCACAACCAACCCGTTGGTTGAAAAATATTTATCGCCAAAACAATATAAGGGGTGACCAAAAAACCAAGGACCGCTGAGATGTAATAAGTGGCCCTGCTTACAGAGCGTTTCATAGCTAAAAACATATTCTTTTGCCAGCCAAACCAAATTTCTTTCAAACCATAATACATACGAATGGAAAACAATAGTTTTGCGTCTGCGACTAACAGCTTGAGTCCTGCTCGTTTGGCACGTTTCGCTATTAAAACATCTTCAAGTACATCGGCTTTTCCTTCTTCATGGCCGCCAATCTTTTCATAGGCTGCACGGCGAAACATCAGGAATGCACCAAAACCCATTGCGCTTTTATGGTCGGGATCATTCACATTTTTAAATCGTGTCAGCGAAGCTATGAATCCAAATATAACCGGCTGTACGGCCCTTTCCCAAAATGAGCCAAACTCCGCCTGTGGCATTAAAGTCAATACATCCAGATCTCGATCACGCATGGTCTGCATCGCAGTATTTAATGCAGTTGGCTTGAAAACGGGGTCGGCATCCGTAAATAGCAAATATTCGCCTTGAGTAATTTTATAGGCCTGATGTAAGGCAAATGGTTTGCCCAACCATCCGTCTGGAAGATTTTCACCTTCCAAAATTTTTAAATGTGGATTTTCTTTTGCAAGCGATTGCATGATACTTCCAGTTTGGTCTGTAGAATGGTCATTTATCGCGATTACTTCAAAGTTGGGGTAGTCTTGATCCAGCAAAGATTGCAGACATGCTCTAATTCCGCGTTCTTCGTTTCTGGCAGGAACACAAATCGATACTCGAGGCGGATTTACAATGGTTTTTTCTACAGGCTGCAGTCGAACAAGGTAAATAATGTTAGCCGTCAAATAAATGATAACTCCCACAATTAATATCAGTTGCAGAACTGTTAATACTTCTATCAAAGCTTCACCTAAATTGATCCATGCGTTTAATTAATTTCAGTATCCTAATTATTTTTGCAAATAAAAAATAAAAAAAGAGGATGCGAAAAGAATTATTTGTTATGCTAGTCAAAGATAACGTAGTCCAGAAATTATTTCCCACTTGTTTTTAAATCGTTTCACGCCCCCTTTTACGCATGCTCAAAATTAAATCATCGTTTTTATTGTTCCTGCTTTTATTTACCTCAATTTTTTGGGGTATCGCAACTGCAAGTTCTGAAGCCTTGTGCATTAAGAACGAAAGGGCAAACCTAAGAAAAGGACCAGGAACCGATCACGAAAAACTTTGGGAAGTTTTTAAGTATATGCCCTTCAAACAATTGGGCGTTAAAGGTGCCTGGAAACGTATTCAGGATGTTGATGGTGATATTTACTGGGTACATGCCCCCCTTACCACCCAGAAATACAAATGCGCCGTCATCAAAAACAATAAGACTAACCTGCGTTCAGGTCCAGGAACAAAATTCCCAATCGTTCCCTGGGCTCCGGTGGACAAGTTTTTTTCGATGAAAGTCCTAAAGATTGAGAAAGACTGGGTGCATGTTGAAGATAGCACTGGCGACAAAGCCTGGATATTCCGCCCCCTCGTTTGGATCCAATAACGGCGACCCGGTAGATTGATATCTCGATTCCTTGTAAAAATTTCTATTATCTGAAGACGTAACCTTAAAAAAATACTTTATTTTAATGTTGAACGGGATAATAATCAGTACACCAATTAATCAATAACAAGGTCTGCTCCAAAGCCCTATCTGTAAGTCTAAAGTCAGGAGAAAATCATGGATGCCGCAACCATTCCCGAACCGATTTCACCGGTTAAGGAGTTCCTCTCCAAACCGCAAAAATTATTGATCGATGGCAAACGTGTCGAAGCAGCCAGCGGTGAAACGTTCGAGGTTCTCGATCCTTCCAACAATTCCGTTTTGACTCGTGTCCCAAAGGGCGGCAAGGAAGATATCAACCGCGCCGTAAAAGCCGCAAGAAACGCTTTCGAAAATGGACCTTGGAAAAAAATAAGTGTATCTGAGCGTGGCAAATTGATTTGGAAACTGGCCGACCTGATTGAAGCTCGGGCCGAAGAATTTTCGCAACTTGAAACACTCGATAACGGCAAACCCTTAACAATAGCACGTGCCGTCGATGTTGCCCTGGTCATTGACCACTTCCGTTATTATGCCGGCATGACGACTAAAATCCATGGAGAGACCATTGATATCAGCGTTCCTTATGCACCGGGTGCAGAATTTCTAGACTTCACCCTGCGAGAACCGATGGGTGTTGTAGGACAAATCATTCCGTGGAACTTTCCATTGTTAATGGCTACATGGAAATTGGGTGTCGCTCTTGCAGCAGGCAATTGCGTGGTGCTAAAACCCGCTGAACAGACTCCGCTTTCCGCACTGCATCTGGCAGATCTTTTCCAGGAAGCCGGATTCCCAGATGGCGTTGTTAATATCGTCACAGGTTTCGGAGACGCCGGAGCAACACTGGCAGAACATAATGACGTTGACAAGATTGCGTTCACAGGAAGCACAGAAGTCGGACATGAAATTGTCAAAGCTTCGGCTGGAAATTTGAAACGAGTGTCGCTTGAATTGGGTGGAAAGTCACCCAGCATCGTTTTTCCTGACGCTGATCTCAACAGTGCCGTACAGGGAGTTGCAAGCGCCATTTTCTTCAACCAAGGCCAAGTCTGTACCGCAGGTTCGCGGCTATTGATCCATAAGGACGTTTACGATGAAGTGATTGGACGCGTTTCCGAAGAAGCTAAAAATATAAAGGTAGGACCGGGGATGTGTGCTGACACAAATATGGGGCCTTTGGTCTCTCGGGAACAACAGGAAAGGGTATTAAACTATATTCGCTCTGGAGAAATGGCAGGAGCCCGTACTTTAACGGGGGGCCAAGTTCCAGGCAACTTGGAGTCGGGTTGCTATGTAGAACCCACTGTATTCGACAACGTAAAGCAGGATATGAAAATTGTAACTGAAGAAATATTTGGGCCGGTAGTCGTTGCCGCTCCATTTGAAGACCTGAACGATGTCATCGCCCGGGGCAACGATACGGAATATGGTCTGGCTGCAAGTGTATGGACAACAGATATAAACAAAGCCCACAAAGTAGCGAAAGGGCTCAAAGCAGGAACCGTATGGGTGAACAGCCACAACATTTTTGATGCTGCAGCTCCGTTCGGCGGTTACAAACGCAGTGGCTTTGGCAGGGAAATGGGGATCCATGCCTTGGAAAATTACACTCAGGTTAAAAACGTTATCATCCAACTGCACGATTAGCGTCTTTGCTAGAGACAGCCTGAATTTGGCAGGCGGATTTTAAATCGAGTTCCAACCCCCAATTTGCTTTCTACTTCGATTGTTCCTTTATGAGCCTCAGCGATCTGCTTGCAAATACTTAGTCCCAAACCACTCCCCCCCTCATCTCGAGTACGCGCTTTGTCAACCCTGTAGAATCGATTGAAGATTGAAGACAAATCTTCTTCCGGGATTCCTATCCCCGTATCCTGAATGGTCAACATTGCCCCGCCTCCATCATTCTGAAGAGAAATTTTTAATTCCCCGCCACGCTGTGTGTATTTGATTCCATTTTGCAAAATGTTCCACAGCATTTGCCGCAGCCTAACCTCATCGCCTTTGATCGGCACCGCCTCTAGAAAAGCGATGACTATTTTTATATTTTTTTCTTCGGCCAGAACTTCTGCATGTTTGCAAATTTCTTCAACCAGCGGTTTTAAATCTATCTGCTTACAATCGAGATTGACTTGATTCTCATCAGATTTAGAAAGCATAAAAAGGTCTTCAAGAACTTTCGACATGTAATTGATCTCCTCCAAATTACTGGAGATGACCTCCTGATATTCCTCCGGCTTTCTTGGTTTACTCAATATCAATTCGTTCTGACCTTTCAATACCGTGAGCGGTGTTCTAAGTTCATGTGAAGCATCACTACTAAACTGACGCATCTGAACAAAAGAGTTTTCCAAACGGTTCATCATTTCATTGAAGGTCAAAGCCAATTGCCCCAGCTCATCCTTTATTTTCAATACCGGGATTCGCTTGCTCAATTCCTGCCCCTGGCCAATATCTCTAGCCGTATCGATGATTCTGGAAATCGGTTTCAAAGCTCTCCTCGCCATGAACCTTGCAAACAATGCAGCCAAAATCAGGACTGAAGGAACAGCCGTGAATAAAAATATTTTCAAATTCCCCAGAGTTTCCTGCACAGCCTCCAAGGAAGTGCCAACCTGAACCAGGTTTACCAGTTTTTCTTCAAGAATTACCGGCATGGTAATAACCCGAATGGGGTGCTTGCCTCCAACTTTAAAAGTTTCATAGCTATTCTTCCCTTCCAAAGCATCGGCATAGGCAGGTTGCGATAAGGGAAACTGGGAAGCACTAATGTTGCTGGAGCGAGAGCCAACATTTCCCGAGCCATCGTAGATTCGATAAAATTTATTAAGGTTGCCTTCTCTCATAAACTGATCAAAAAACTGATTCAATCCTGGCAAGGGCGAGTTGGAGAATCTCATGGTGGCTGAAGTGGCCACAACCGTGGCAGAAACAGTCAGGGAATTGTCTACACTTTCATAGAGACGCTTGGAGAGAAAATAATTTAGGAGGACGCTGAATAAAATCAGGATTATAGCCAACAGCACTACATACCAGGCAGTCAGTCTGGAACGAATGGATTTGAATGCCATAGTTAAACTTTCATTACATATCCAACCCCCCGAAGGGTATGCAAGAGTTTGGTGGGGAAATTCTTATCTATTTTTTTTCGCAGATGATTGACATAAACATCTATCACATTTGTGAAGGTATCGAAATTGTAGTCCCATACATGCTCGGCAATCATAGTTCGGGTCAGAACCTTTTCCTGATTTCGCATAAAATACTCAAGCAGGCTGTACTCTTTCCCCGTCAATTCTATCTCTTCATTTCCCCGATTTACTTTATGGCTCACTAGATTAAGGGTTAGGTCTGCAATTTCCAAAGTAGTTTTAGACTCCGCTTTCCCCCGGCGCAAAAGCACCCGGATTCTTGCAAGAAGCTCGGAAAAAGCAAAAGGTTTGGTGAGATAATCATCCGCCCCCTGATTCAATCCCTCAACTTTATCATCGACAGAGTCTTTTGCAGTGAGGAGCAGAATGGGGGTTTCAATCTTTTGAGTTCGTAGTCTGGAGAGAATTTCCAGCCCATTTATTTTTGGAAGCATCAGGTCAAGTATGATCAGGTCATACTGGTTTTGCTCGCCTAAATGAAGCCCCTCTTCTCCATCGGTGGCGATATCCACCGCATAGGTTTCTTCTTCCAAACCTTTTTTAATAAATGCTGCAACTTTTTTTTCATCTTCAACGATCAAAATACGCATTTATTCTTCCCATTTCTTCTGTACTTTATGCAGCTCAATTTCTCCTTTAAGCATTTGAATATGCTTTTCACAATCCTTCTGGATAGCGGAATACATGGCACGACAACTTTCATCATTGGCGTCGACCATAGCCTGCTTGCAAATTCTCACAGCTTCCTGAGCCCCTTCCATCGCCTTCAATATATTGTCATTAAACTTTTTATTCATTCTGGTCCCTTAAACACATTTTCTGCGCATATTTTAGCACTAACCCGCCCCAGCAAGGAGTTCTATTTCTTTGCCTCAAAACCCCGTTATCCGTCACTTTATTCTTCTAATTCGCGACCAAACAGGTATTTCACCAATATGACTCCCAATACAGCCCCCAGCAAAGGCAAGGCATTGATCAACTCTAGAATATATTCCCCAAAAAACCCGAAGGTTTTGATAAGATAGGCCGCAAATTTTATCCCGGATTTATCCAGCATATAAAAGATAAGGTTTATGGCAACACCACAAATGAAACCAATAAAACCCCCAAATCCAAAATAAAAGTATTTCATAATTTACAGCCTTCCGGAAAAAACCTTTTTCAGCCGGTACAATATAAGTCAGGGTAAAAACAGGCAAAACCTGACAGATATTTTAACATTATACATTTTGTTAACTCAATATTAAAACTTGAAGAATGAGATTAAAGAATAAAACAGCAATCATCACAGGAGGAGCAACAGGAATTGGCTTGGCCACAGCACGTGCTTTTTGCCGAGAGGGCGCAAAAGTAATCCTATTTGGTCGAAGAAAAGAAAAACTCGAAGAAGCTGTCAAAGAGTTGGGCGACTCAGCCCTTTTTGTCCCGGGAGACATGACCAACAGCGGCGACCTGGATCAACTGATTAATGAAGCATTGCATAATTTAAAAGGAATAGACATCCTGGTAAATAATGCAGGCTTGTTTAACAGTTCCCCATTACACGAAATTACTGATTCTCAATGGGATGAAATGATGGACATTAATATTCGGTCCGTTTTCCAGCTAACACGTCGGGTATTACCTGTAATGATGGCTCAGAAAAGGGGTAGCATAATTAATATCAGCTCTATCCTCGGTATCATCGCTGTGCCTCAAGTAGCGGCTTACAATGTTTCTAAAGGTGCAGTGAATCAGTTCAGTCGGTCGATAGCGGTTGAATATGGACCTTACAACATTCGCTCAAACTCAATTTGCCCTGGTTTAATAGAAACCGATATGACTGCGGATTTGATGAAAGATGCCGCTTTGATGAAGGAGTGGAGCAAAGAATATCCTATTGGACGGTTTGGAAAACCGGAAGACATCGCTAACGGATGCCTGTATTTAGCCAGCGATGAATCCTCCTTTATAACTGGAGCCGTACTACCTATTGATGGAGGATTTACAGCACATTGAGGACAAGCCTTGACGCGCACCCTGGCAAGTGACTAAAATTAGAATCTCATAAAAAAACAGATCTCCTTGAATCGGATTTTTAAAATTTACCTATGAAATATGAAACTGTAATTGGACTTGAAGTTCATGTCCAAATAAATACGAAAACCAAAATTTTTTGTTCTTGCTCAACAGAGTTCGGCAAACCACCCAACGCCAATACCTGTCCAATTTGTTTGGGAATGCCTGGGGTTCTTCCTGTGCTGAACAAGCAGTTCCTGGAATCGTCTATGAAAGCCTGTCTGGCGACGCATTGCACGATTGCGCCTATGAACCGTTTCGCCCGGAAAAATTATTTCTATCCAGACTTGCCAAAAGGTTATCAAATTTCTCAGTTTGAAGAACCCTTGGGCGTTAACGGACATATCAATATTTACCTCGATGGAACTAAAAAGCGAATTGGGTTAACCCGCATCCATATGGAAGAAGATGCGGGCAAATTAATTCACGGGGAAAACCTGGGCAGCCCAGGAAATAGCTATGTAGACTTCAACCGCACAGGAGTCCCTCTTTGTGAAGTCGTTAGCGAACCCGACTTAAGATCACCAGAAGAAGCACGGGCTTATCTTGGCGAATTGAAATCCATCCTTGAATACACTGAAGTCAGCGATTGCAACATGGAAGAAGGAAGCCTGCGATGCGATGCCAATATTTCTATACGCCCTGAGGGTCAAAAAGAGTTGGGAACACGCACTGAATTGAAAAACCTGAATTCCTTTAAGTTTGTTCAAAAAGCCATTGAGTACGAAGTGGACAGACAAACCCGGGTTCTGGAGCAAGGTGATAAAGTCATTCAAGAAACTCGTCTTTACGATTCAGATCGCGGGGAAACTTTTTCGATGCGAAGCAAAGAGGAAGCCCACGACTACCGTTATTTCCCAGATCCCGACCTCGTCCCTGTCCTTGTCGATGAACCCTGGATTGCTGAAATCCAGAAAACCATACCTGAACTGCCAGAAAAAAAGCGCAGCCGATTTGTAACGGAATACAGTATCCCTGAATACGATGCAGGCGTTCTAACCTCATCCAGAGAGCTTGCTGACTATTTCGAGAAATGCGCCTCTTTATTCTCAAAACCCAAAATAATCAGCAACTGGATAATGGGCGATTTATTACGAGAGTTGAACAAAAGTAATAAGGAAATAATCGATTGTCCCGTTTCCCCTGAGGCTCTGGTCAATTTACTGAAATTAATTGATGAGGGAGTGATCAGCGGAAACATTGCCAAAGGGGTATTTGAAGAAATGTATCATACCCAAAAAGAGCCTGCGGCAATTGTAGAAGAAAAAGGACTTAAGCAAATTACCGATGATGGTGCCATTGACGCAATGGTCGAAGAAGTTCTGCAAGCCAACCTGAGTCAGGTGGAGGAATATAAAGGTGGCAAGGAAAAGGTTTTGGGATTTCTGGTTGGGCAAGTCATGAAAGCCAGTAAAGGCAAAGCAAACCCTGGCGCAGTGAATAAGCTCTTGAAAGAAAAAATGGCATCCATGTAATGCAGAAACAATTGAAAATGAATTTAAGAATAATTTTTTTTGCATTTGTTTTTCTATTTGGGTCATCCATTGACAACATTGCCAATGCAGAAACAAAATCATCAGAAAGCAGCCGTTTCATAGACAACAAGGATGGAACAATTTCTGACTCTGAAACGGGATTGATGTGGATGCAAAATGATTCCTATTTGCATTCTGGGCATTGGCTAAGCTGGCATGAAGCTAAAGAATATATAAGCCAATTGAACAACGCGAACTTTGCTCATTACTCGGATTGGCAATTACCTACAGCCCGGGAATTAAAGACACTATTCGACGAGGAGAAATTAAATAGCTCCCAAGTGGGACGGGAAATGAAAATCCACACAGATCCTATATTCGGAAAAAAAGGTAGCGGATCCTTGTGGTCTGCTGATGAAAATGGCAGACACAACGCTTTTGGTGTTGTTTTCAATACCGGCGGTGTTTTCAGCGGAAATAAAAAATCCCGCTCTCGTAAGGCCACGAGAGCAGTTAGGGTATACTCAAACAAACATTAATATTTTTTAGGATAGTATAAATAATATGCCAGCTTTCGCCCTTCTTTTCACATTCATTTCAGCAAGTATTTTTTTCACTTCTCAGGCTTGGGCTACTTACCCCACTCCAGACATAGCTCATTGGGAACTTTCGGTATCAGGGGAACGAAATGATCCTGACTACAAAGAAGTAGAAAATCTCGTAAAACAAAAAAAATACGATGCGGCCCTATCCTTATTGGATAAAAAAAACAAAGCACTTCCTAGAGAAGCCACACCGGTTATTTTAAAATCTTTTGTCCAGTATGAAAAAGGAATGGCAAAAGAATCGCTGGATACTTTATTGATCGGCTTTAAAATGGAGCGGCAGCATCCAGCCTTGCATTTCGCCTTCTGTCAAATTCATAGAAAACTCGGAAACGCAAAAATTTCTGATAGGGCTTGTGTCATAGCAGCGCAACAACATTACAAAAACCCCTTGGCGCATTACGAATATGCCAAAACTTTAACTGCGACAGGCGATGCTCAGGGGGCTTTGAAAGAACTGACCCAGGCTGAAAACCTGGCCCCGAAAAACGCTACCTACCCCTATGAAAAAGGGATGATTCTTGTATACCTGAATAACAACACAGAAGCAGAGGAAGCTTTCAAAAAAGCACTTTCTGTGGACGAGAAAAATATTGAAGCTGCCTACCAACTTGCGTATTTGTATGCCACTCAAGAGAAGAAAGAGCTTGCCAATTCTTATATCAACAAAATCCTGGAAATGAGACTGCAACACCCCAAAGCAGAGTCTGCAAAATTGTTGAGGGACTACGTAAATAAAAACGCGACGCAAAAGCTACCGCAGAAAATCGACCCAAAGCAATACCATCTAAGCTTGTCAAAATCTCTTTACAAAAATAAGGATTATGGTCTGGCTCTCATTGAAATAGAAACTGCGGCCAAACTAAGCCCCGATGACCAAAAGGTACAAGAGATACTTGTGGGCATGTACAGCCTGTTTTTAAGACTGGATAAGACCGAAGAAGCTGTGTCCCGTCTTATCGAATCAGCAAAAGATAATAATCGTTTAAAAAGTAGGGGTTACCAAGAATGGGGTGACATAGCCATTCTTCGTGGAAAAATTGATAAAGCTAAAGAACTCTATGAAAAAGCCAAGGAATTAGGTGACCCACAAGGTGTAGCCAAAACAACTTTAGCAGAATTCCCTGAATCAGGAACTCCTATAAATCGGCTACCTTTAAATCCCAACGAATTGTTTATTGACCCTGCAAACTCTTTGAACCGAAAAGGTGAAATTTTTGCCCACTTTGGAATGTACCAACGTGCTCTGGGAATATACTCCATGATACTGCGAATGGAACCGTCTAATCTTCCAGCTCTTTTAAACATGGCTACCGTAAACTATAAAAGCGAAAAATATAATCGGACCATCTCTATTTTAGAAAGACTACTCATAATCCACCCCAGACACGAAAACCTTCTTTCCCACCGTCTACTTCTTGCACGGGCCTACGTTATGAAAGGCGATCTTGGAGACGGGTTAAAAAATGTGGACATGGCAATAAGGCTGAACCCGAACTCAAGACAAATGATTGCAGCAGATCCAGTATTTGAAAAATTACGAGGTCTCGAAGGCTTCCAAAAATTAATGAATTGATTCTTCCGCCCTGCTCAACAACGAAGGGTTGAGGCCCAAATCTACCTGAACAAACTTAGTTTGACTTTAGTCTTTGTGTCTTGTTTAATTAATACAATCCCACTACTTGAGATCTTTTAATAGACGGTGAAATTATGAGCAGTTCCAATTCAAAGTTGGGCACGAAATTACTTTTCCTGGCCCTTTATGTTTTGATTCTGATTCCAGGGAAACCTGCATTAGCCGCTGACATTTGTATAGATGGCCTAAAAGAACTACAAGGAAGCCAAGGCGTGATTCAGGATAAAGGCGGTATCTGGGGCTACCTGGAACAGTCCAAATCCCTCAGGTCGGAATCTCTCCTAGGTCTCCAAATTGACGGAAAACTCCAACGTTTGATCTCCACTTTTGAAAACTTATGCAGTGAAGGGAAAATTCCTACCGCTAGTCTTCATAGTCAAATATTAGGCTTAATTGGAGATGCCAGGATGGTTTTTAATAGAAGTGGAGACCGTAGGAAAAAAGAAGTATTTTTAGAATCTCTTAAAACCCTTCACAAAAACATTAACGAACTCCTGGAAAAACTTCCAAGTTAAAAATATTATGGCAACAAAAGAAATTAAAGAAGGGAACAAGGCTCCAGATTTTACGGCCCTTGATCAGAACGGGAAAAAGGTCAAACTAAGTTCTTTTAAGGGAAAAAAGAATGTTGTTCTATATTTTTACCCTAAAGATATGACACCCGGTTGCACAACACAAGCTTGCGATTTAAGGGATCAGCAAAAAAGTTTTAAATCTACCGTAATCCTCGGCGTCAGCATCGACTCCCAGGAAAGACACCAGAAGTTTATTGAGAAATACGACCTTCCCTTTTCCTTGCTTGCGGATATTGATAAAAAAGTGGTGCAGAAATACGGAGTCTGGCAGGAGAAAAAGCTCTACGGAAAAACTTTTATGGGTATTGTTCGAACCACATTCTTAATTGACAAAAATGGCACTGTAAGAAAAATATTTCCAAAGGTAAAAGTTAAGAATCACATTGAAGATGTTCTCAATGCATTGAAAGAATTCTAGCCTCCAGCCATCAATCTCTCAATCTCCCTCACACTCTTTGGAATGATACTCGAAAGGTTCAGACAACCTTTCTGGGTCATGACCAGATTATCCTCAATTCGAATCCCAATGGTTTCATCATAAGTTTTACCATTCAATCGAATTTTAAATTCTCCATACAGGCCCGGCTCATTACTTATCATCCACCCTGCTTTCATTGGCTGAGAAGCATAGTTGCGAAATGGATCGCCGTCATGTTCCTGTTCGCCCATCAAGTGGCTCACGCCATGTGGTCTTTCATTGTATCGAAGTTTAAATTTACCTCCTGCGGCAGAAAACTTATTCTTCATTCCATCATTGACCACCCTCCAACACACCTCATTCAATTCTTCAACCGTGACTCCAGCTCGAGCAGCCTTTTCTACTTCCTTTTGCCCCTTCAGCACAATTTCATAAAGCATCTTCTGCATAGGATTAAACTTCCCTGAAACAGGAAATGTTCTAGTAATGTCAGCATGCATGGTCATCCAGCGAACACCGAAATCCATCAACATCATTTCATTTTTAGAAATTGGATCATCATTTTTCATGTAGTGAAGAATTGTCGCATTAGTACCCGAGGCAACAATGGAAGGATAGCTGAGGCCATAGGGAGAGTTCATTAGCATTTTCCCTTCTACAAACCCCTGCACCTGACATTCATTTTTAAAATCATCAAAGTTTTTTAACATCACCTTGAATGCTTCTCCGGTAATTTCCTGAGCCTTTCTGGCATTTACAATATCGTACTTATCTAAAGGCAGGCGCAATTCGAAATGACTCGACATTATGTTTTTTAGAGTAGTTTTCGGAGCCTTCCACTCACGCACCCAGCCTCCGAGCTTCTGTTTAAAGTCGTAATTATGGTCGGTTGTAATACTGGTTACTTTTCCTCTTCGTGTGCCTTCATACCAAAACGTCCCCAGAGATTTCTTTTTATTCTTTAGAAACCTTTCTTTAAGCACCTCTTTTAACTCACCAATATCACGAACATCTTTAATTCCGGTAACAGACTGGACTTCTTTAATGCTCTTCTTATCCCCCACACCAAATCGAACACCCTCCCAAAATTCCATTATTCGATCCTTCCGGCCAACAAAAAGAATCTCCTTGGACACTTTGGACTTGGGATCAAGCAACAAAATGACATTGTTCTGGTTGATGCCGGTTAAATACATCATCGCCGGTTCCTGATAAGTTGGGCTATGGGCATAGGCCCACACGGTTTTTCCACCTGGTCCATAGGGAACACCCGTTATAACCATTAACGAGTTTTCCTTTTCCATCAATTTGTTTCTTCTATCGCGATATCTGCGTTTCGCATAGGCACCCGCCCCACCATCACGAAATATCCCTGAGTGAATTTTCTTTTTCGATTTCATATATTTAAAATATTAATGTTATTTGAATTGGAATTATTTTTTAGCTTTAAATATACTACACTAAACATTCGGTCTTTTAATGCTTTAACTTTAAACTTAGGCGACGCCCAAAATGTGCGGAAGATATACACTTTCAAAATCTATCAAAACCATCGAGTCGCATTTTAAACCCGTACGCATCAGCCTAAAATATTTCCCCAGTTTTAATATCGCCCCCAGTCAGATTTCGGCAGTCGTAGTAAACTCCCAAAATCAATCGCAATTGACAGAAATGAAATGGGGATTGATCCCGTCCTGGGCCAAAGATGTGCAAACGGGTAATAAACTCATCAACGCCCGTTCAGAAACCCTTCACGAAAAACCCAGTTTTCGGGAATCGTTTAAAAACCAGCGTTGCCTGATTCCAGCAGATGGGTTCATCGAATGGAAAGGAAAAAAGCCACATTATATTAGAATGAAAGACCAGCGTCTGTTTGCTTTTGCGGGACTTTGGTCAACATGGGATTCCGGGGAAGACCCACTCAACACCTTTGCCATTGTCACCACGGAGGCAAATACAAAATTGTCCCCATTACATTCGAGGATGCCGGTTATATTACGTCCAGGTGATTATGCAGCCTGGCTATCTGCCGACAGCAATTCTCTAACCTCATTATTTACACCCGGCCTTGATGACGAACTGGAATATTTTGAGATATCGACTGCAATCAATGCCCCGAAGAACAACGAAGCAAAACTATTGCAACCTGCAGGACAAAGCTCATTTACTTTTTAACAAGTATAGCCAACCACTCTTTATCTTTTCTTTGCTCAGCAGAATTTTTAGCTTGAGCCAATTCCCGAATTTCAAACGAATCTGAAAAACTTTTAACAATATCATCCTGAGTCGTATTGAAAGGCGGCCCACCTTCCTGCCCTGTATGATAGAAAAGGCCCGCAAGCATTCCGCCTTTTTTCAAAGCCCTTGCAACTGTTGCAACATACATGGGCCTTTGCTCAGGAGATATCGCGCAAAAAAATGTCTGCTCTATCAACAAATCATAAATTTCATTATACGCTGGGTCCAACTCAAAAAAATTCATGTGTAAAATCCGGGTATTCAGTTGTCTTTTTTCAACTACGGCTTTTAAATGGTTTACAGCACCCACTGAATAATCAACCGCAGTCACATCAAATCCATTCTCAGCAAGATAAACGACTTCATGTCCCCGACCGCAACCCGGAACTAAAGTTTTACCCGGAACAATTAAATTCGATTCAAACAAGGTGACAAACGGCGGTGCAACCTGGCCCAGGTCCCATCCCAGATCGCCCTCGTCGTAGTGACGCTGCCAATCTTCCATCGAATAGCCGTTTTTATTTTCTTCCGTCATTTGTAGCTGGAAATATATTTGAGGTTTTTAGATAACTAATAGTTTCAAAGGGGAGCTTACCAATCCTTTTACAAGGATCATTTTAATAGTTGTGTGACGATGGAAGCCCCTGCGGCATAGGTACCGATCATGGAACCAAAACTGGAGAAAAAGAAAATCAGCAAAAGTCTCGCGACCCGGTTTTTCCACCACATGGAATATTGAGAAATGTCTTCGCGGAGGGATTCAAAATCGCTGACTTTCGGTTTTCGCATATAGGACTCAACCAAACCCACGACCATCCCCGCTCCTATCGTTGGATTCAACGAGGTTAGTGGGGCCGCAAAAAAAGCAGCGATGATAGAAACAGGGTGCCCCAGTGCCAAGGCAGTGCCTAAAGCGCATAATCCGCCATTGAGCAAAACCCATGTGACGACCAATTGCCCTCCCAGCTCCGGGGATTTCATGAACCCCACCACAAACATGCTTAGAATCAAAGCACAAATACCCCAACCGATATACAACCCTAATTTACCAGGCGGCGGTTTCTTATCGAGCTCTTCCAAATGCTGGGCATCGGGGGGGGACTGCAAATTGGGCATCATGCCCTGAAGATGACCGGCTCCAACCAGCGCAAGAATTTTTTTAGGCGCATGGAAGGCTTCGGAAATTTGCGCCAACCGACCTACCATGTATTCATCGCGTTCATCGATCAACACCCGTTTGATTTCTGGCAACTCTTCACCAAACTCGCTGACTACGGCATGTAGCATGTCACCGCGCTTTAAATCTTCTATTTGATCTTCACTGATTTCTTCGCCGACAAAAACCCCAGCGATCAAACCACCGACTATTTTAAACTTCTGCCAAAAAGAAACTTCCGTAACCAATCTATGAAGAGTCGTTGAAATATTACGATCGATGACTTCAAGGCGAAGGCCCTTTTCCCGGGCAAGCTCTACAGCACGGAGCATCTCTTTACCCGCTTCAACCCCTATTCTTTCTGCCAGCCGTTTCTGGTAAGCGGTCAGAGCCAGGTTGATCAAAAGCAGTCCGGCTTTCTTTTTCTTGAAGACCTGGTAAATATCCAGATTTTTCCACCAGGCTTGATTGGTGATATTTTCCAGACGTGGCGCACAAAGCTCAACAGCGATACAATCGTAGTCGCCGGTAGAAATTTTTTCTTCCACCATTTCAACACTCAATTGCGAGACATGCGCCGTGCCGACTAAGGTTATTTCGCTATTGTTTAATTGGATTGTTTTGACAATATCTTCGTGGTTTTCCAAAAATTCTTCTCCAACGGGCATTCGCCCGGATATCTCATGAGTAAATAAGGGACTTTATTAGATTTTAACTCTGGAATACGAAAAAACGATGGGATCAGCTCTTGGAATTCCGAAGCTCATAATTTAACATAAATCAACTAAATGACAGAACTAAACTTGGCTGAACAGGCTACGACAGATTGCGTGCAAAAAGCTGTCATGGCGAGGAGAAGAATGTGACGAAGCAATCCATAAACTGGATCGCCACCCCGCTTCGCGGCTCGCGATGACATAGCAGAGATTATTGACTTTCCTTTTCTGATGATACAGTGATGGATATTAAAATCGGTTGGCCCCCTGATATCAAACGAACCCGGCATATTGGTGACTTCAAAGAGTGGAAAGACCACGATGCTTATCAGAAAAGTTTTGACCGTTTGCTTAAAGACCTGAAGCAGAAAAGTTGATAGACTGTAATTTAGAAATTTAATCAGCCCAACCCCCTCGGTCCCCCTTATCAGGGGGAAGAATATTTAATAATCACATGCAACCCTTCAAATTAATATCTGATTACAGTCCAGCGGGAGATCAGCCACAGGCGATTGAGCAATTGGTAAAGGGTCTGGAAACCAGCCCGAGTTCTCAAACGCTATTAGGGGTTACCGGATCGGGTAAGACCTACACCATTGCCAATGTGATTCAGAAAGTTCAGAAGCCCACTCTGGTACTCGCTCACAACAAAACTCTGGCGGCGCAGCTCTATAACGAATTCAAAACTTTTTTCCCCGATAACGCGGTGGGTTATTTTGTCAGTTACTACGATTATTACCAGCCTGAAGCGTATTTGGCGCAGACAGACACTTATATCGAAAAAGACGCTTCCATCAATGACGAAATCGACAAGATGCGTCACTCGGCCACACATTCGCTGTTTGAGCGTCGCGATGTGATCATCGTTGCCAGTGTTTCCTGTATTTATGGACTGGGATCACCGGAAGCCTATCAGGGCATGTTGTTATTTCTGGAACGTGGAAAACAAATGGAGCGCGATTATGCCCTCGAAAAACTGGTCGAGATTCAATATAAAAGAAACGATATAGATTTTCAGCGCGGCACCTTTCGGGTTCGCGGTGACGTATTGGAAATCCTTCCTGTTTATGAAAGAAATGAAGCGATTCGTATCGAGTTTTTTGGTGACGAGATCGAACGCATCTCATCCTTCGACCCGCTCACCCGGCAACCGATTGCTAAACTGGATCGCATCGCCATTTACCCTGCCAGCCATTATGTGACCCCACAGGAACCTCTGCAACGGGCTATGGTTAACATCCGCAAAGAACTGATTGAACGAATTGGCTATTTTGAAAGCCAGAATCTGTTGATCGAAGCGCAACGCATTGACCAGAGAACTTTGTTTGATCTGGAAATGATTAAGGAAGTGGGTTATTGCCAGGGAATTGAGAACTACTCGCGTCACCTCATGGCTCGCGAACCGGGTATACCCGGCCCCACACTACTGGATTATTTCCCTGAAGATTCTCTTTTCATCATAGACGAAAGCCATGTGACGTTGCCACAATTGCAGGGGATGTATAAAGGGGATCGTTCTCGAAAAGAAAGTCTGGTTCGTTATGGATTTCGCCTGCCTTCGGCGTTTGACAACCGACCTCTTAAATTTGAAGAATTTGGAAATCATGTCAAAGACATCATTTATGTATCGGCGACACCGAATTCATACGAGCTTGAGAAGTGCAAGGATAATGTCACGGAATTGATCGCTCGACCTACTGGATTGGTCGACCCGGAAATTGAAATCAAACCCATCGCAAGTCAGGTGGATGATCTTTACCATCAAATTCGAATTCGTTCAGAAAAAAAACAGCGCACTCTAGTCACCACACTGACCAAACGATTTTCAGAAGACCTCACCGAGCATCTCTCGGAAATGGGACTCCGAGTAAAGTACTTGCACTCAGACATTGTCACGCTGGAAAGAACACAGATCATTCGCGAACTTCGTCTCGGCGAATTCGATGCCTTGATAGGAATCAATCTGCTTCGAGAGGGATTAGACATACCCGAGGTTTCGCTGGTCGCTATTCTGGATGCGGACAAAGAAGGTTTTTTAAGATCCACCACTTCTCTAATTCAGACTTCCGGCCGGGCGGCTAGAAATATTGATGGGAAAGTGATTTTCTATGCCGACAAAATTACCAAGTCCATGCAAGCTGCAATGGACGAAATGAGTCGACGGCGAAAAATTCAACTGGAATATAACAAGGCACACAATATCACTCCTGCCTCCATCAAAAAATCCATTCAAGATAGTATGGAATATAAAGAAGCTGATGAAATGGCTTTGGCCGTAGCGGAGGAAGAGGAAATTTATGAATCAGGGGTGTCTGTTCTGGAGTTGATCCCCAAGTTGGAAAAACAAATGCTGGCTGCCGCAAAAAATCTTGAATTTGAAAAAGCAGCAGAACTAAGAGACCGGATAAAAAGAATGCGGGCTAACGATTTAAAAATAATCGCAGGATAGTTTAGCGTGGATCATTTCTTCGGTCAGCTAACCGAGCTTGCACGAACTTGGTAATGCTGGCTTCTGTGGCAGGCGAAATATCACGCCACTTTATACCCGTCACAAAAGGTGAGGTTTCACTTTTAGGATTTTTGCGTAAATTCCTTACATCCGCCATCTGGTCTTGAACGCTTCCGCAATGGGGAATGTCAAAACCTAAAATCAGCTTATTTTCTTTTGCTATCTGTTTAGTGTGAGTGAACAATATTCCACTTGAACTGATATCCCGGATGACTCCCACTCCTTCAATTCTTTGATCTTCATTTTCATAGTGATACCGAATTGGAATGTTGGCCTTAAATCTTTCATGCTTGCGAAGGTTATGGGTATCAAATGTTCGTGGATATTCAATGATTAAAAGCGTTATAGCCTGAACAAAAGAGAGAATGGATGTTGATTTAAAATTTACAAATAAACCTTCTTTGGTGTAGTGCACCTGTATTCCGGTTTGGGGTGCAACCCTAAAATCTTCCACACCCACTCTAGGAAGATCCAGAATAATATATTGCCCTTTACGCCAGCCACGAACAAAGACGCTAAATATTTCGCCTCGCACCGTAATGGTAACCTTTTGGCCCATCACTAAGGGAAGCTCTTCTTTCTTATAAGCCATACGCCTTTGTTCCAATAGTTAGGTTTGCATAATATTCTTCGGCCTGAACCCCTCTCAAAATGAGGTAAAAACCGCAGAAAATGGCAACATTGAGTAACAATATAATGTTTTTCTAGATTGAGGGGATAAAGTACTGAATTTCGAGCCTTTCTTCAAGGAAAAACCATCATTAAAGATGGAGTATTTGGCGTGGCAAATTGGAATGGAATGCGGATTATGCTGCAGGGTTGGGTGGGTATAACTGAAAATATTTTTTAAAAATCTTTTGCGCGATGGGTGCTGCGGTGGCGCCACCGTGGCCTCCATGTTCTACCAAAACCGCTACCGCGATTTCTGGCTTTTCATAGGGAGCAAACGCAACGAACCAGGCATGATCTCTATATTTATAGGGAATCTCTTCCCCCTTTTCCAGTTCTTCATTGGATTTCATTCGAACCACCTGAACAGTTCCCGTCTTTCCTGAGACAACGACGTCCTTTAACCGAGACTTCTTACCCGTCCCTCGGGTTCCATTTACCACATCGCGCAAGGCGTTTCGGATGATTTCCATATTCTCGGGGTTGCCAGTAATTCTTCCTTTAATTTTGGGAAAAAACTCTTTAATTATTTTGCCACCAGGCTCTTCAATTCGTTTTACAAGATAGGGTTTAAGTAACATTCCTCCATTTGCGACCGCAGCCATCATGTTTGCCTGTTGCAAGGGAGTAACCAGGTTATACCCTTGACCAATGGAAGCAGAAATAGTTTCTCCCAACAACCAGGCTTCCTTCCTGTTTTTTAATTTCCATTTGGTGCTTGGAACAAGGCCACTTTTCTCCCGACTCAACCCCAAACCTGTAGGCATGCCAAAACCAAGTTTTTTAGCATAACTTGCCAGAGTGTCGATACCCATTCTGTGACCTACAGTATAAAAATAAACATCGCACGACTGCACTAAGGCATCGTGCAGATTCACAGCCCCATGGCCTCGCTTCTTCCAGCATCGATACCTACCACGACCCAGTTTAAAATGTCCGGGACAGTAAATAGTTGTTTCTGGATTGACCACCCCTTCCTCCAAAGCAGCATAAGCCACAGCAATTTTATATACCGAGCCGGGAGGATATTGGCTATGGATAGATCGATTTTGCAGGGGATGCATTTCATCATTTATTAACTTCTTCCAATTTTCGGGTGTTATCCCTGCCGCAAACTCATTTGGGTTGAAGGAGGGCTTACTGGCTATAGCTAGAATCTCTCCTGTCTGCACTTTCATCACAACGACCGATCCGTTCATGACTTTTTCAGGAGTGCTGACCATCGCTTTTTCAAGTTCCTGCTGAATCTTCACATCAAGCGTAAGAATTAAATTATTACCACTTCCAGAAGGTAATTTACGCAAAGTTTTAAGCTCCCTTCCAGAAACATCAGCTTCAACTTCTTTGTGCCCTTTTTCACCTTTTAATGTTGACTCAAAGACATTTTCTAATCCATTTTTCCCAACAAAGTCACCTTGGCTATAGGATGAGCTATTGAAACTCTTCAGAGTGGATTTAGAAATTTCTCCCAGATACCCAAGAGCATGAGACATTAATTCTTGATAAACATAATTCCTTAATGGCTCTGCTTTAATCTTTATTCCAGGGAGACGCATATTATTTTCCTCAACAAATGCGACTTCCTCGCGGGCAATGTCCGCTTTGATCAAAATATCCTTAAAAGATTTTTCCTTGCGAATGTTCTTCTTTAACTCGTCGCGATCAAATTTTATTTTTTTTGCGAGCAAATCAAGAGAAGATTCTGCATCGCTGGCATCTTCAGGGGTTATATAAAGGTTGAATGAAGGCCGAATACTAACGAGAGTTTCTCCATTTCGATCTTTTATTGCCCCCCGATAAGCCGGAAGACTTACCATTCTCACCCGATTATTTTCTGAAAGACCGGTTAAATATTGCCATTTTAAAATTTGCAAATACCAAATTCGCATGGACAAACAAAGAAACGCGAAAATCACCAGAATGGCAAAGACCCGAATCTTTTTTTTAATTGTGTCGTTGGTTTCTGTACCGTAGCGAAACATATTTAATTAGCTCGAGTCATATGAGGATTACCCGTTTTCAACTTTAACCAGCTATTGACCCTATTCAAGACTAAAAATAAAACCGGCCCTATTGCTCCATTATAAATACTATATGCAGGCAATGACTGGTAGAAAAAGCTAGGTGCGACCTCCCCTTCCAGAACAGTATTCATAGAAAAATAAAACACCAAACCATCAAACAAAGAAGATAAAATCAGAAAAAATGCAATGGGGATCACACCTTCAACAAAAAACTTATCTTTTAGAGCAGAAAAAAAGAAACCAATAAAACTTTTCGACAAAGTGTTAACACCCAGCAGTCCTCCGGAAAGACTATCCTGCAATATCCCAGTCGCAATACCGGATCCAATACCCATTGACCGTGAGCAATGGACCCCACAATAAACCACCCAAATTAAAGCAAGGTCTGGAACCACTCCCCCAATGGAAAAGATTTCCAACCAAGTGGTTTGGATTGAAAATAAAATGACAACAATTAGAATTTGGGCAACGTAATACATGTTATGTATTAAGAAAGGAAAACAAGGACTTCCTCCAACCTGGACAAATCCGAACTAGGAGTAAGTAGGATTTCCTGAAACAATCCTTGTTTTTTTTTGACAACTTGAGAAACCGTTCCAACTATCAGCCCTTTAGGAAATATTCCACCCAACCCTGAAGAGAGGACTCGGTCGCCGACTTTAATGTCAGCGGTGTTCGGAACAAACTTTACAATGCAGTGTTCTTCACCCGTACCAACAACAACCCCCGAAACACGGCTTTCCTGGAAAATAGAATCTACCGCACTACGTGAATCAATGGTTAATAAAACTTTAGAAGTCGTGTGCCCCGCATGAATAACCTGACCAATGACACCGGAATTAGTCACCACAGCAAAATGAGTTTCCACACCATCTCGCGTTCCCTTATCGATAAAAACAACTTTAGACCATTGCGTTGCGTCTCTACCAATTACAGAAGCTACCAGTGACTTCTTCTTTCGGACATCCTGGTAGGCCATTAAACCAGCAAGACGTTTTTGACGGGAAATTCGTTCGATCAGATCATTTTTTTCATTGACGAGCCGCTCCACTTCCAGTTGAAGTTGCTCGTTTTCTTTAGACACATCAACAAGATCAAAATAATGATTGATCCCATCAGAAATGCCTTGAACAGTTTGTGTGAGGAGGTTTTGAAATGGGGAAAGAAGGAGGCCCGCAAATGAATCGAGGAAGGAAATTTCTTTTTCCTGTTTGGCATTCAAACTCATCAAAGCCAAAGAAAACAGTAAAATGGAAAAAACCAGAATTATATTTTTTCTTCCTTTGGGTCCCTTGTTGGGCACTGCTAAATGGTAACCTTTCTCAGCAACTTCGGATCGGCCAGTACTTTACCAGCCCCTAATGCTACTGCTGAAAGAGGGTCCGCCGCAAGAGTTATTGGCAGACCTGTAGCTTCTTTAAGCAAGACATCTAAACCTTTTATTAGTGAACCGCCACCAGCAACCACAACTCCTTTATCAACAATGTCGGCAGCCAACTCTGGAGGTGTACGTTCCAGAGCAATTTTTACAGCCTCAACAATCGTCCCGAAAGTTTCGGTGAGCGCTTCTCGAATTTCTTCGTCAGAAATAATTAGTGTTTTAGGAATACCAGCGACTAAGTCTCTACCCTTCACTTCCATCGTCATACGTTTCTTTAATGGATGGGCAGAACCAAGATAGATTTTTACTTCTTCAGCTGTTCGTTCACCAATCAAAAGGTTATATTTTTTCTTAACATAGTTTACTATTGCTTCATCCATTTCATCACCGGCAATTCGCACCGACCTGCTGAAAACAATTCCAGACATGGAAATAATGGCCACTTCCGTTGTTCCACCACCTATGTCGATTATCATATTCCCTGTAGGTTCCTGAACAGGAAGATCTACTCCAATAGCGGCGGCCATGGGTTCTTCAATCAGAAAAACTTCACGAGCGCCAGCAGATTCTGCGGAATCTCTTACCGCTCTTTTTTCAACCTGGGTTATTCCCGATGGGACCGCGATAACAACTCTGGGACGAACTAATGTTTTTCTATTGTTATGGACTTTACGGATAAAGTTACTGATCATTTTCTCTGTAACTTCGAAATGCGCAATGACACCATCCTTCATAGGGCGAATAGCTGTAATACTTCCCGGAGCTCTTCCAAGCATTTGCTTGGCTTCTTCTCCTACAGCCATCACTTCTTTAGTGGCACTATTAATAGCAACGACTGAAGGTTCTCGTAAAACAATTCCCTGCCCTTTGACGTTCACTAAAGTATTAGCCGTCCCCAAATCAATCGCCAAATCGTTTGAAAACAAATCCCAAAATAAATTTAACACTGTAACTACCTTCTTTTAGTTTCAGTTTAGTTATGTAACTAATTGTTTTTTCTCAACTTACTTTATAACAAGGGGTCGCATGAATTGCAAGACAAAAGCCACTTCTACATAGACAAGGCCCCCCTCTGTTAATAACTTTGGGAATATTTGGTTGGAGCACTCATAAGGGAAAACAATTACATAATAATGCCTTGCGATTCTCTTTGGCCTTTTATAGTATAAAGGGCTTTATAAACGAACACGTCTGGGATGGTTTAATGCTAAGTATAATTCGCGAGCACGCTGATTCATGGATGATTAAATCCATCCTCTGGTTAATTATTTTTGCTTTTGTTGGCACAATTTTTTATTCATGGGGAATGGGGGGATCCACCAGCGGTGGAGGCGGTGTCATCGCCTCAGTAGATGGAAAAAAAATCCTGCAAGGTGAATACGAACGAACCTTTAACAACCTGGTAGACTTTTATCGTCAGCAATTTAGAAACCAGTTTTCTAATGACATGATTAAAAAGTTGGATTTAAAAAACCAGGCTTTGGAAGCCTTGATCCAGAAAAAGATTCTTCTCATAGAAGCAGAAAAACAAAATATTCAGGTAAGCAACGAAGAAGTTATTTCTTATATTAAAAAATTGGCGGCATTTCAGAGCAACAACAAGTTCAATGACGCAGCCTATAGAAATTACATAAAAAGCCAAAAATTAACCCCCGGAGAATTTGAAGAAGGACAACGCGAAACCCTTTTACTAGACAAACTGGAAAAAATCTTTCGCACACATTCCAAGGCATCAAAATCAGAAATTATAGAAGAGTATAGCAGTCAAGAAAGCAAGGTGAAGCTGGAGTACGTAAGATTCACAAGCGACCACTTTAAATCCAAATCAAAAATAACCGACCAAGCCTTGAAAGACTATTTCCAGGCAAACAAAACTAAGTTTGAAATTCCCCCGCAAATCCGCGTCGAATACATAAAAATAGAACCTAAAAAATATCAGGCGCAAATTGAACCCAGGGAAGAAGACATAGAAGACTTTTATAATACTAAGATAGCCAGCTTTAATGTTAAGAAAAAATACACGGCTAGCCATATCCTCACACACTTGAAACCTTTAGACATTGAGGGTGAGATATCCGACGAGGAAAAGCAGAAACAAGCGGAAGAAAAGGCCAAAACAAAATCGAATGAGCTCTTAGAGAAAATTAATAAAGGTGCCGATTTTGGTGAGGTGGCTAAAAAGTTTTCAGACGACCCAGCATCAGGTGCTAATGGCGGAAGTCTTGGAGAGTTTCCCAAAGGAACAATGGTCTCTGCATTTGAAAAAGCACTCGACAAACTAAAACCAGGCGAGATTAGTAAACCGGTTTTAAGTCCTTTTGGCTATCACATTATCAAGCTCGAAAGCGTCGAGAAAAAAAGGATAAAACCGCTTTCCGAAGTCAAAGATGAAATCATTCAGGCCTTAAAAGAAATTAAAGCCAGACAGCGGGTAAAAAGAATTATTAAACGAGCTCATCAATCCGCACAACAAGATGGAAGCTTAAGCAAAGCGGCTCAAAGCCATGACTTACAGACGGCACAAACCCCTTTCTTTTCCAGAGAAAACCATATTATCCCTGAAATTGGCAGTCAACCCGAGTTTTTCAACACTGCCTTTAGTATTGAAAAGAACAAAGTTAGCGAACCTATTATTACTCCAGAAGTTTCTTACATTTTAAAAGTGGTTGAAGACAAGCCTGCGTACATCCCTGAATTGAGCGAAGTTGAGGAAAAGGCGAGAGAAGCTTTAATAGAAACCAATGATGAAGCCGCTACTTTGAAAAAATTTGAAGAGCTAAAAGAAAACCTAGCCAAAGAAAAGGACCTTGAAAAAATAGTCGAGGGTTACGACCTTAGCGTTCGAAACACGCCCTTCTACAGCAAAGTTGAATCAATTCCAGGCATTGGCAACATAGAACAAATCAAAGAAAAGTCCTTTAGCATGAAAACCGGAGACTTCAGTTCCGCAAAAGTCCGCAACCGCTATTATCTCTACAAATTGGCAGACATAGAAAAAGCCGGTGCACCAGGTAGTGAGGAAATCAAACAAATTACAAACAAAATCAAAATTGGAAAAAGTCGCCAGGCTTTTCAGGAGTGGGTCGACAATTTAAAAGCTGGCGCCGAAATTCTGGTAGACAAAACGCTGCTATAAGCTAACAGTTCTTTCACGCTTCTTTTTTGTATAAGCGGTGGATAGCCAGAACCTTCTCAACCAGAGATTCCATATCTTCAGCAATAACCCGAATCATCTCTTCTTTTCTGATTCCACCCAGATCATAAATAATGTCAGGAACAGAGCCATAACCTGTTATGGCCTTTTCCGTCCCCCATTCAAGCGAAGACCCTTCACGAACCCGCACTTTCTTTGGCTCCTTTGCACGATCAAAAGAAGCAATTTTAAACTTCAACTTCTTACAGATTCGTAGCAGAGCATCTGTATACTTTATATTTATTACCGCCCGCATTTCAGGGTCGTGCTGCATTACGGTCAATACAATATTGGCAACATGGCGAGACCCCCCAAACTGTGGACGAGATCCAGTAAAAATATCTTCTCCATTTTTTATAACGCGTCCAGGAATAGCCAGAACATCTTCATGCCTTTTTGCGTTACTCAATCCTAATCCGATATTTGTCTGAACTTCCGGAACCAAATTACCGATCCGCTCTTTTTTAAAAATTTCAAGGGCTTTTTCTATATCACAAAGGGATTTCGATTTTTCAATTTCCCGACACATTGCGGCAAGGGGGTCAGCACATGAAACACCGTTACCCGATGCCACACTACCTAGAATCGCCTGACCAATATATTCCTTTGCATTTTGCACTGCTTCTCGCAGGGGTATTCCATTTGCCAATTCTGCCGTTAGCGCTGCTGAGAACACGCAACCAGTGCCATGAATATCTGTTTTTGAAAAACGCTCGGATGGAAATATTTTGATCCCTTTATTATCCAGCAATAAATCATCAGGGTTTCCTTTGAGATGCCCACCGGTAATCAAAACAGCGCGCACACCGGATTTTAAAATTGCTTTAGCTGCCCTCTTCCTATCCGACTCATTTTTAATTTTTATCCCGGAAAGTATTTCAGCTTCCTTTATATTGGGTGTCACTAAGGAGGCCAGTGGAAGTAATTTTTCTTTAAGCGATTCTACTCCACCTTGAGTTAACAAACGCTTACCCGAAGAGGAAAAAATGACCGGGTCGACAACAACATTTTTCAATCGGCTCTTCTTAATCATTTTTACAGTCAAAAGGACCGTTTCTTCGTTACCCAGCATTCCCGTTTTTACAGCCTGACATTTCTTATCTTCTGAGATAGCATTTAATTGTTGTTCAACCACCTTGACCGGCAAGTCGTAGGTAGATTGCACACCAAAAGAGTTTTGTGATGTTACAGAGGTAATAATGGTTTTACCAAAGATACCGAGGGCAGAGAAAGTTTTCAGGTCTGCCTGAATACCCGCACCACCTCCCGAATCGGACCCTGCAATGGTCAAGGCGCTATTCAAAATTCTGTTAGACATAAATAAACCTAAATAGAGTGAAAAAAAGGAAGGGGTAATGTAGCAGACGGTAAAGAACCCTGGCAATAAAATAGTTCTATAATTTATCCAACAGTTACAGATTTTGCCAGAGAACGAGGCTTATCAACATTTCTCTTGAGGGATGTAGCCGTAAAATAAGCAAACAACTGACCAATAACAAGTTGAATCAGGGGGGCAATCAGCGTGGGAACATTGGGAAGAATCAACTCTTCGCTAAACAAATCGTGGTTTTTCCTCTGCCCGGTGAAATGAATTCCCAGGACAAATCCAGATCGGGCGCGTATTTCCTCAATGCTATGCATTGTAGATTGATATAAATCTTTTTTCTCTTTTGGCGGTACGAAAACAATGGAGGAAATATCATCATCAATCATAGCAAGCGTACCATGCTTGAGAAAACCTCCCGGCATTCCTTCAGCATGCACATAAGCCACTTCCTTCATTTTCAAAGCGGCCTCCAAAGCAATGGGATAATATATTCCGCGCCCCAGATAGAGCCAGTTTTTGTTCTTACAATATTTATTTGCAATGCGATGGATAAAACCCGAGCGCTCATTTAAGATCCCTTGAATGATTGCGGGTAGTTCTTTTAAGGATTTTAAATTTTCCTGATAGGCTTTTTTGGAAATCACTTTATTCTTTAATCCCAGTTTCATAGCTAGCAGAGTCATAACTACCATTTGAGACAACGCCGCTTTGGTACTGATGACACATATCTCAGGCCCTGATCCTTGCAAAATAACCTTATCCACCATTCGAGAAATAGAAGAACCCATCACATTCACCACTGCCGCTGTTTTAGCACCTTTCGATTGCGAATATTTCAAAGCTGAAAGCGTATCGAAAGTTTCACCCGATTGCGACATTGCAAATACCAGACTTTTCTTATTTATATTTGCCAGACTTAAAAACTCATCAGAACTGATGGGAGGGATAAACTTCTGCGCCAACTCAGAAAAGATATATTGCGCATATTTTGCGACATAAAATGTGGTGCCCACTCCCAGAAAATAGGAGGATTCTGCTTTGTCAAACATATCGACGACATCATCAAGACCGGAGGGCTCTAAATCGAGAGCATTGGAAATAGTCTGAGGCTGCTCATAAATTTCCTTGAGCATATAATGAGGATATCCGCCTTTTTTAGATGTCTCACTGTCCCATTCAATCTTTGTAATGGGTTTTGTAATTTCTTCTTCGTTGAGAATACTCTTAACCACATAAGAGTCTCGCGAAAGAATAGCGTATTCCCCATCATCTAAAATCACCGCATTTTTGGTATGGTCTATAAAAGCATTGAAATCAGAGCCAACGAACTTTATTTCATCACCGATCCCCAGCATTAAAGGCGATTCACGCTTGGCACAAAATATATGACCGGGAAGATAGGTGCAGATAAATGCTAAGGCAAAAGTTCCCTCAATCAGGTTCAGGGTCTTCAGCAATGCTTTTTCAGGATTCCTGCTTCTTTTAAAAAATTTCTCGAGCAGGTGTGCGATTACTTCGGTATCAGTTTCTGATGAAAACTTATAACCTTCTTTTTCAAGTTTATCTTTTAATGGGCGATAGTTAGAAATGATGCCGTTATGAACAACAGCAAAGTTACCATCGCGAGATGTGAAGGGGTGGGTATTACCTTTAGTTACTTTTCCGTGCGTTGCCCAGCGTGTATGAGCTATTCCAATATTACTTTTTTGCTGAAGAACATTATGCTTACGATAAAATTCTTCTACCCCACCTATATCTTTTTTAATTATAAGATGGGTTTTGTTCATCAGAGCCACACCGCAGGAATCATAACCACGGTATTCCAGATTTCTGATGCCCTCAAAAAGAAGGTCAGATATATTGTTCAGCCCAACCACTCCGCTGATTCCGCACATATTTATCTACTGTTTATGAGTTACGGAATAGCAGGCGGGAATAATTTTCCCCGAATGCACCACCGTACCCGGTTGAATCATATTTCCAGCGCCGACCACCACGCCATCACCAAGAAAGGCACCCAGCTTGGACATGCCTGTATGAACAGGGCCTTTCCCATTTTTAACGGAAATAGGTTTCCAATCGACAGAGCGGTTTACTGTCATACAGCCAGAGCCGATATCGACATTTTCTCCCAAAACACTGTCGCCAATAAAAGAAAGTCTTCCGATTTGTGTATTGTCCATCACAACGCAGTTTTTTAATTCCACTCCACTCCCTACTTCACAATTTTTTCCGAGAGAGGTATAGCTTCTAATAAGAGAATTGTTGCCAATATAACTATCACGACCAATGGAGCAAGGTCCTTCAATCACCGCACCTGCTTTAATCAATACACCCTCTTCAATTTTGACAATTCCCTGCAACGTTACATTGGCTTCCAGGGTCGCAGTCTTTGCAATGGAAGATTGCTCCCAAGAATCCATTATCATTTTATTAGCTGTTAATATTTCCCAGGGGTGGACCACATCAAGCCACTCGTCTTCCCACATTGATGCACGCAAACCATCACCGGCCACCATTTTCTTTAGGGCTTTTTCCATGGACCCCCCATTCGATTCCAACAACTGGAAAAATGAGGCTGGCAAAATGAATACTCCGGCTAGAACATAGTTGCCAAGATTATTGCTTTTCGGTTTTTCAATTAATTTCGTGATCTCCATTTGCGCATTTAGGAAAACATTCCCAAACTGCTGATTGGAAGGCGGCAAACAGATTGAAGCCACAGAACTTTTGAATGCGTGAAAGGATTGCTGAATCTTGGTGAAGATATTGTCCGCAGTAAGAATATCACCATACAAAAGCAGAAAATATTCTCCGGGAGAAATTTTACTTTTTACCTGCATCACAGCATGGCCAATTCCGCGGCTTTGCTTTTGTTCTACATAATGAATATTCAGTCCATCATGATCATGCTCTTGCAGAGCATCAATCAACTTTTCTCTCTTATGTCCGACAACAACAAAAATGTCATTGATTCCCGAACTTTTTAACAACTCCAGAGAATTATCAAGAATGGTACGACCCGCAACACCAATCATCGGTTGCGGCCGTGTGTCTGAAAAAGGAGTAAGGTGTGTGCCTTTACCTCCAGCTAAAATAATAGCTTTCATTTAGAAAATTCCGGTTGGAAAGGAAACGCTCTATTTTTTCGGGTGGGTCTTAATTGTCCAACAACTGTTCTGCACGCTTTAGGTCATCGGGAGAATTTATCCCGAGTATCTCATCGGTATCCTCTGTCTGCACCGATGCCACGGGGAACCCACTCTTCATTGAGTATTCTAATGTATCGGTCAAATAAAATTCTTCCTGAACATTACTATTGCCGATGCAGGATAAAGCTTTAAAAAACAATCTCTTATCAAAACAATATACCCCGGAATTGAATTCGTCAACCCTTTTCTCCTCGGCCGAAGCATCCCGTTGTTCCACAATCCTTAAAAAACCACCCTGTGCATCGCGGATAATGCGACCGAAGTCGTGTCTGCCCTTACTTTTAAGAGTCAGAACGCTGCATTTTGCTGCTGTTCCCTTGTGTTGAGCAAGCAATTGCTCCAGTGTTTCAGCTTTTATACAAGGCATGTCGCCACATAAGATAAGAATATTGCCCTCGAAACCCGCTAACGCCGTCTCCGTTTGGCGAGCTGCGTGCCCGGTACCGAGCTGTTCTTTTTGGAGCACAAATTCAACATTCCGATTAGAAAACATTTCCTGAACACGGTCTGCCTGATGCCCCACAACAACAATAGTTCTAGAGGGTTTTAATCTTTCGGCTACATTGAGCACATATTCGAGTGTGGGTTTTCCAGCTACAGGGATAAGAACTTTGGCGAGAGGGGTCTTCATGCGGGTGCCTTTACCCGCTGCAAGAATGATAACGGCTAGGTCTTGCTCTTGCATGTAATTTCGTATTCCGCGATCTTCTTTCTCAAGGTATTGCGGTTTATTCCCAAGATATTTGCAGCTTGTGTCTGATTGCCATTGGTTTCTTTCAAAACGATCTCAACAAGCGGTTTTTCAATGCCTCCCATGATTAATTCGTGGAGGTGGCCGTTGTTTTTTTCATCCATCGCACCGACATACTGCTTTATGGATTTGTCGAGCCATTTTTCTAGGAATGTGTGAACTTTTTTTTGAGTATTCTGCATATTTGGAGAATTCATTATTATCCCAGGAAAATAACGCGGCGTCCTCCCCAGGGCTTGGCGTGGCTTGATTGCGTGGATATTAGCAAACTCCACTAACCCGGTCAAGCGAGGACTTGTTTCCCTTTTAAAGTCACATAATTACAGGTTGCTAAATTTCCACGCTCTGGTCTAAGATAAAAGATAATTAAAATTCACAACTGTATTTTCAATTTTTTCTAATAGCGCATGAAAGTTTCCTGTATCACATTAGGGTGTCGAACCAACCAACACGATACCGCAGAAATGCAAACGCTTCTTGAAAAAGAAGGGTTTGTCATGGTTGGGCAACGGGAAAAGGCAGATGCTTACGTGATAAACACATGCACTGTGACCCAAAAAAGTGATACCAGCTCTCGCCAGGCAGTAAAAAAATCTCTTGCACTCAATCCCGATGCCCTGGTTATCTTCACCGGATGTTATGCACAGTTGAATCCAGAAGAAGCCGCAGAATTACAAGGACTGGATGTGGTCCTTGGGAATGCTGACAAGCTGGAAATTGCCAATCTACTAAAAAGTAAACTATTAAACGGCCCCTGGCAAAAATCCGATGCCACCGAAATCGTGATGTCGGACATCCATAGAAAAAGAATTTTCAGAACGATCCCGGTCAAAAATTTCCAAGGAATGACCAAAGCTTTTATAAAAGTTCAAACAGGCTGCGATGAAAAATGCTCGTTTTGCACTGTAGTACGAGCGCGCGGGAAATCCATCAGCGATCAAAGAGAAAATATTCTTAGCAATGTCCAGGAAGCTATCAACACCGGTTTTAAAGAGATCACGCTAACAGGAATCAATCTTGGAACCTGGGGAATGGACACAGGAGAAACCTTTTCTTCTCTCGTTAAAGACATTATGCAACTGCCCGGAGACTTCCGGGTTCGCTTGAGTTCGATCAATCCTATGGAGATCGATAACGACTTAATTCGGCTCATAGCAGAATCAGAAAAAATCTGCTCGCATTTGCATATCCCTCTACAAAGTGGCGACAATGGTGTATTGCAACGAATGCGCCGAAACTACAAGCGCGAGCAATATATTGATGTTGTCCATCGCGCTGTTGACGCTATTCCTAACCTGGGGTTGGGAGCGGATGTCATCGTGGGGTTTCCCGGAGAAACCGATAGCGCATTTGAAAACACCCGCAAGCTAATTGAAGAACTTCCTTTCTCTTATCTACATGTATTCTGCTATTCTCCAAGGCGCGGAACCGAAGCGAATGACTATAAAGATGATGTCCCTGGAAATATTAAAAAAGAACGGAATAAAATTCTCACTCAACTGGTCGCAGAAAAGGGTCTGGAATTTAAAAACAAATTCCTCAATAAAACCGCAACGGTACTCATAGAAAATCAGCGCGATAGAAAAAGCGGGAAACTTAAAGGCCACACAGACAATTATATTCCTATCAGCCTGGATGGGCCCGACCCGTTAAAAAACAGCCTTACCCCCATAACTCTGCAAAAGATCTCAGGAGATAACGTAGAAGGATGCGTCCTCTCATAACACTCACCACCGACTTCGGGCTGGATGATCCTTTCGCAGGCATCATGAAAGGGGTCATTTTGAATATTGAACCCGATGCACGCATCGTTGATATCACTCATAATATAGAACCCCAAAATATTTTACAGGCCGCCAGAGTACTGAATGCTACCTACCCCTGGTATCCTAGAAAAACTATCCACATTGTTGTTGTAGATCCTGGAGTCGGTGGACCAGAAATGAACAAGCCCAGTAAAACGAAAAAAACAACCACTAAATCCAAAAGCCAAAATCTTTCATTGGTTGCAGAGGGTCGAGGTTCGGTGGGGAAAAAACCTATCGTTGTACAATCCCAATTTCAGACATTCATCGGCCCAGACAATGGCGTACTCACCTCGGCTTTCGATCAAAAATCCAAAGTCTATGAATTAAACAATCCAAAATATTTTCTGAAAAATATTTCCAACACGTTTCATGGACGAGACCTGTTTGCACCAGCAGCGGCCTGGATTGCCAACGGGGTTGCCCCCTCTAAAATGGGTCCGCGCTTAATTAAACCTACTCTTCTAAATATGCAAGAAGCCACCCAGAAAAATCAACAAATCGAAGGAGAAATCATCTATATTGACCACTTCGGCAATGCCACCACAAACATATCGGCAGATTTAATCGACGAAACCTTTTCTACATCAGATAAAATAGTTCTCCGAGTCGGCAAAGAAAAAATACATGGACTGGTCACCGGTTATTATCAAGTCAACATAGGTGAACCGGGAGCTATTCTGAATAGCTGGAACCAAGTTGAAATTTTCAGCCGTGAAGCCAGTGCGAAAAATAAGCTCAAACTTAAGACAGGACAGTCAGTCACTCTTAAATTAAAATAAAACATATCTGACCTTAAAATTTCCACAGCCCGGAAGAACATTCGAGTTTATCTTTTAAAACTATAGTCCCTATGACAAGACACGAAACAGAAGGCATAAAAATCGTCTGCCAAAACAAAAAGGCGCGCCACAACTACACCATCGAAGACACATTTGAGGCCGGGCTGGTTCTAAGAGGCACCGAAGTAAAATCACTGAGAAATGGCAAAGCCAATTTAGTCGACAGCTACGCCACTATTAATGGCGAAGAAGCCTGGTTGAACCATTTGCATATCGACCCTTATACACCCGCCACCCAGTTCAACCATCATCCCATGCGGAAACGCAAATTGTTATTGCACAAAAAAGAGATCAATAAACTTATCGGAAAAACCCAGGAAAAAGGCTGCACTCTGGTGCCTTTGAAAATATATTTCAAAAACGGCAAGGCAAAAGTGGATCTAGGAATCGCCAAGGCAAAAAAATTATTCGACAAACGTGCGACACTTAAGAAACAGGAAGCGGATCGCGAAATCGATCGAGCGATTAAAGACCGCAATCGTTAACCTGCGGATACTGACAACCCGTGAAAAATAAAAGAAATCCTAACATTAGTTTCTTTTTAAAAGTCTCCATAGTTTTTTCTTTTTTAATATTGACCTGTTCAGCGCAAGCCCACCGTGATGATTTTATCGATGAAACCCTGGTCTACGAAACTTTAGAACAAGGGGAAATCGAGCTTGAATATGGCTTTGATTATGGAGACCGGCCCGAGCCGAGTGATAAGTTTACCCGCCACATTTTCGCTATCGAATATGGTTTGTCAGAACGATTCATGATCAATGGAAAATTATTGGTGGAGTCAGGGTTTGATTCGGCTCTTGCCGAATTTCGCTATCGATTGTTCGAAGAAGGGGAAAAACCAATTGATATTTCTTTTTCCACAGAATTCGAAGTTGAAAGTGTTGAAAATGATTCTGATGAGTATGAGGTGGAACCACGGCTCATTTTATCCAAAGATTTTGAGAAACTTAATTTCACTTTGAACCTTCCTTTAAAAATTCATTTTAAATCTGCACCCAGTGAATTCATTCCCGCTTTCGCCTTGAGATATTCTTGGGAAGAAGCTTTTAGTATTGGAACCGAGGTTAAATACAATACCTTCAAAAATGAAGGATCGATCATCCCTCAAGTATGGTTTAGTCTGCCGGAACATATGCTACTTAAGTTGGGATATTCTCAGGGATTCGATCAAAACTCGGAAAGTTTTATGCGTTTTTTCCTGGAAAAAGAATTTTAGCGGTAAAACCTTTCAACTTATTTGATGGATAAAATGGAAATAGACAAACTACTTGGAAAGATATTGCAAGGCTACCAACCGGCCTGCGTGGTCATCACTGCCAACGAATTAAAAGTATTCGACCAGCTCAAGCAACCCACTTCGGCCCAACAAGTTGCCATCCATCTGAATCTCGACCCGGAAGCAACAGAAAGGTTGCTCAATGCCCTCACTTCGCTTGAAATAATTACCAAAGAAAATAACCAATTCCATTTACCCCAAGCAGCACAGGATTATCTTCTCACAGGCGGCAGTCATTCGATGCAACAGTGGATTCAACTTTCTGCCGACCTCTACCCCGTTTGGGGGCAATTGGCCACGTTTATCAAATCTGGAATCCTCATAAAGAGCATTATGGAAATGTTGGGAGGCGATCCACATAAAATGCGTGCTTTTACCGATGCCATGCACGACAAGGCACTCAAAGCCA
>Ga0233434_1000461_pt1 | contig 46495 bp, 40 predicted proteins | sample SI_122_August201_4_FD_182738 | JGI IMG/M metagenome (GOLD analysis project Ga0233434, IMG submission 182738) | Seawater microbial communities from Saanich Inlet, British Columbia, Canada - SI_122_August2016_120_MG | ecosystem: Environmental > Aquatic > Marine > Inlet | place: Canada: British...
CTTGGCACTCGTCACCCTCGATCTGCCGCACCCATTGCCGCGACCTTCGTCAACCATTGGATGACCAGAACGATCTCAAGGACTCGGATCCCTGGCCGCAGAGGACACGATCCGGTGAACCAGCGATTCACGCCTGGTTGGGTTCGGTTCGCGCCGTCTGTTTCTTCTGCTAGTATTTGGTGTTGCGATACCCTTCAGGCAAATCTGCCAGACCATCAGTGAAATTCACGCGAGCCCCCGTCTCATAGGCTCGATAAAGTGCCAATCCGAGCCCGATATTACGCAGTCCATTGATGCCGTCATTCTCAGGCCGCTCCTTGTGACCGTCGATGGCATCCGTCAGATCCTCTAGTTCGAGGTGGTAGGCGTAAACCTGCTCACACTCGACATGCTCCACCTCGTCCGCATCGCGTCGATAGAGCTCAATAGGACCACCCCAGCCGTCGAAACGCAGCCCCCCTTCGCTGCCTGCGATCCAATAGCCCCTCGTCGGCACACCCACGGTGCTCCCCGTGCGAGTCGTGACGACGGCGCCCTGGGCGAATGTCACCACACCCTGAATGATCTGTGGACTGACGTATCCTTCCACGACACGCTCCTCGCCGATTTCGCAGGAGACTGCTGCGACATCCCCAAAGACACAGCGGGTGAAATCGAGTTCGTGGATGAACCCCTCCAGTGCATGGCCTCCTGTGTTGGCCGGGTCGTTGCGCCAGTGATCCGGCGTCGCAGCCGCCGTATCTTCCTGGCGAGCCTTGGCTGACCCCAGCCGATCGATGCTGCCAGATACGGGGGTGCCAATCGCGCCGTCGGCGATCAGCCGGCGACTCTTGAGGAAGGCACCCCAGAACCGCAGACTGTGTCCGATGGCCAACTGCACGCCAGCGGTAGCACAGGCGTCGATCATGGCCTGGCAGTCGTCCAGACCCAGAGCCATCGGCTTTTCGCACATCACATGTTTGCCCGCTGCCGCCGCCTGCGCCACCAACCCCGGATGGCTCGAGGTGGGCGTGCCAATCACGACCATATCGATATCGGCAGAAGCCAGACCAGACGCCAGATCCGTCGCAACCGTTGCTGACGTCTCCTCTGCACGGCGTGCAGCGGCGTCAGCATCCAGGTCGAAGACCCAATCGAATTCGCAGTCATCATGCTCGGCAACAGCGCGGATCCAGGCGCTGGCAATGCCACCGCAACCAATCAGTCCGATTCGATGTGCACTCATCTGTCTTGGTTACCTTTGGCTTGGAGTTGTATGTTCGGATGATCCTGAAGTGGTGGCGATGATGTGCCACCACGCCCTGCGCGCCGAAGGTAGGCCGTCTGCCCGTATGCGCCAGGTTGAACCGCCTTTACCGCCCGGTGCCCCTCGATGCCACCCGATCTACAGGCTGCTTTGGCCGAGGTCCGTGAACGTCTCGACGAAATCTTCCTTCGCTACGACGAGGCAGCGGCAGAATTGCTGCGCGTGGCACTGCTCGACGGGCACTTTGCCGGCGAACCTGCTGGCCGTGTGGATTGGCCCGTCTACGCGCAAGGCAGTGTCGATGTCGACGGACTAAAGCAGCGCCAGTGGTTGATCACGACGATCTACGATGGCATCCCGCCAAGGCGCGAGCAGCGCCTGGGCGATGCCCATGATCGATATCGGCGCCTCGAACCGACATATCATACAGCCAATATCGCTTTCCTTGATTTGCGTCAGCAATTCATCGCTGCCGCCCACGGCGATGAGGCCGAGTTTGGCCAACTCTATCACAGTGTCTATCTCGACGCGCTCGCACGCCCCAATCCCATCCCCTTGGACGAAGGCGAGTCGGCGCTTGTGGATTTCAAGGTTGCTCGTGCCCCGCTCGCCCACGCCGCTGCCGTCGCCGGCAAGATCAGCTCTACTCCCGCGGAGGATGACCCTCGCTGGAATGACATCTATGATCTCAAGGGGTATGGCCAGGCAAGTCTGCGCACCCAGCTGCGCCGTATAGCAGATCACGTTGTCGACTTCCTTGCCGCCGGCGAGCACCTGGCAATTCGCTACAACACCTTCAGCAACTTCATCTGGTTCGGCATTGCTGTGTGGAAGGTGGTGACAGATGTGGAATTGCTCGCCGAAGCCCTGCGCGGCAAGGTGGCCGAACGCTGGCGCACAAAGTTGCTGGACTATGTGCGACTCCTGCAGGGAATGCTGCTGAAATTCCTCGAAGCGCATCTGGAAGATCCGGCCCAGATTCGTCCCCGCGACTATTGGTATGGCCAGCAATACAGCTACCTGACCCGGGACATGATTGATCTGACCCGCGAGCTGGTGAAGGGAGCACGCCGACTGCAAAGGCGCGGCAAGGTGGATTTACCGCAGGTGTTATTGCCTCCCCTGTTGGCAGGCGAAGCGAAGGGACGCTTTGTCGACTACCCCCACGTGGGGGCATCGGGCGAGCATAACAAGTGGTCGCGTCGTCTGAAGTTGATGAAATGGGTTGGATTGTTTCGCCAGCGAGTGCAGCACACAGTGCGCCTCAAGGCAGAGAAACGCAGCACCGAGGAGACACTGCAATCTTCCTGGGACGCCGCCTCCGACTGGGGCCGCCGCACATTGGATCTATTTGACGTCGACCTGAAAATCACCATCGACCCGCGCTTCGCCGATATGGCAGCACGCCTCGAATTGGCCAGTGGCAAGAGACGAGTCGTCTTCTTCCCCACCCATCAGAGTCTGCTGGATCATCCCGTCATGTATTCAACGCTGTCGTCGCCACAGATGATCGAGGCGATGGGTTGGGATGGTCCACAGCCGTGCAGCATGCTTGCTCGTGCGGGTCTCACGACACCGACGGATCTCAAGGTGGCGGGCCGAACGATCAGCTTGATTGGTGTGGATGCCAAGACGGCGGATCGCCTGCTGGAAGAGATTGACGGCTACGTCATCCTCGATCGATCCGATGAATCTGCTGCACCGACGGCTCGTTTTGCCAAAGTTCTGGAGGAACGACCCGGCGTGGTCTATGGAGCAGGCACGACATCGGCCTATGATCTGCAGGTCTTGCCCATGCAGCATGCGCTGTTCGCCTATTTGCCTGCAGACATCGTGCTGGTGCCCATCGCCATGCGCGGCATCCACCAGCTTTGGCCAAAATGTCCGGCAGGTAACTCCAACATCCGCCCCGGATCGGTGGAAGTCATCGTCTCACCTCCTATTCCGGGTGAGACCACGCTGTTGCCACGCAAACGTGCCCTGCGCACACAGCTTGAGCCGGCGACGTTGTTTCAGGCAATTCACATCGCCGAATTGCTCAACCCAGATCCCTAGCCGCTTCCAGGCTTCTCTCGTCCACACCAAAGCCCAGCGTCGCCGTCGCCTCTACCTGCGCTGAAGGGGATCGGCCGCCGCCGACCCATGCCATCCAGGGCCGCCCACTCTCAGCCAGGGGTTGTGGGTCCACCGTCTGCAGGGCTGGCAGAGACCAGGCTTCCGAGCCTCGATGGGGGCAGACACGCACGTGGTTGACTTGCGCCAGACGATAGATCTCCAGCAATTGCGTCAGACCACCACACCAGCACACATCGGGCTGATAGATGTGGTGTGCTCCGCGTGCCATGAGCTCGGCGAAGCCACGGGCGGTGAACTCGTGCTCGCCGCCGGCTATCGGTACCGCAGACGCAGAGGTCACACGTGCGTAGCCATCGAGATCGTCTGCAGGCAGCGGCTCTTCCAGCCAGCTCAGATCGATCTCTTCCAGCCGCTGACACAGACCGATCACAGCATCCACGTCGTGCCAGCGCATCCCCACGTCTGCCATCAGACCGACGTCAGGACCTATGAGGCGCCGTGCGGACGTCAGCATCGCAACGATCGTATCTGCGTCGTGACTCGGATGCATTTGTCCCAGACCACCGATTTTCACGGCCGTGTATCCCGCAGCGACGGCCTCTTCGATCTCTCCGAGCCAGCGTGTGGCATCGGCATCCTTGGAAATGGTCCGATACATCGGTAGGCGTCGCTTTGGCTCATCTCCCAACAGCGCCGCCACTGTCGTCGCTTGCGATTTTGCCCGTAGATCCCACAGGGCCAGATCGACGGCTGACTGCGCCATGATCGCCAGACCCTTGCGACCAAAGGGCAACGTCGCCGCATACATCTGCTCCCACAGTTCCTCGATAGGTTCGGCGTCGACGCCGATCAGACATTGTCGCAGAACCGTATCGATCACATGCAGTCCCGCCTCACCACCACCACCCATGCCATAACCCATCAGACCCGTATCGGTCTCCAGACGCACACAGATCTGCCCCATCCATCCACGCCAGTCTGATGGCCCGCGAGCGGCTGCAGGCATGAAGGGCGTCACGGCGGTAATGATCATAGTCGCTCCATTTTGCGAGGGTATCCGGCCTCTCCCTGCGATCGATGCTGTAGATTTACGGACCCGGTCTCTGAGGTCAATCCATGTTAGAGAGAACGACGACCGTTGATTCTGCTGATTCCCACAATTCTATCTGCGCTGCTTCTGGGGGCCCACTTCCTGCGTGACGGCCAATGGATCCTTGTCGTCGTGTGGTTGCTTCTGCCGCTACTGCTGATTCCCCGTCGACGGGCCCTGCTACGCGGGTTGCAGGGAGCCTTCGTATTAGGAGCCCTCGAGTGGCTGCGTACGCTGGCGATGATGGTGCAGGTCCGTTGGGCCTTTGACGAACCATGGATACGTCTGGTAGTGATCCTTGGTGCCGTCGCCACCTTCACCCTCGCCACCGCCTGGTGGCTGCGGCACTGGACGGTAAACGACGAGCCATCATCCGATCTGTCACAGCACGACACGACCTAGGTCGGCCGACGACCCAACGCTGCACCTCAAGGTGCCCTCGTCGGCCGCACGCAGTCACTGGTACTGGGCGTAGTTGTCCTCGAACAACCCTTTCAGCTTCGTCGCCATCATGGCATAGGCTGCCTTGTCTGCCCAGGTGTTCTCAGGCCACAACACCTGACTCGGGACCTCGTCGACCTGCGTAACCACTTCGAAACCAAAGATGGGGTCCGTCTTTGTTGGCGCGTCGACTAAGCTACCCTCGTGGATCGCGTTGATGATGGCGCGAGTGAAATCCAACTTCATACGCGAACCCACACCGTGAGCACCACCAGACCAGCCAGTATTCACGAGCCAGACATTCGAACCATGCTCACGCAATCTGTCGGCAAGCAGTTTCGCATATTTCTGCGGATGCCATGCGAGGAAGGGACCACCGAAACAGGGTGAGAAGGTTGCCTCCGGTTCTGTGACACCCACTTCGGTGCCAGCCACTTTTGCCGTGTAGCCACTGATGAAGTGATACATCGCCTCTTCAGGCGTGAGACGGGCGACGGGGGGCAACACGCCGAAGGCGTCGCACGTGAGAAAGATGACATCGGCCGGGTGTTCACCGATACAGGGGACCTTCGCATTGCTGACATTCTCGATCGGATAGGCACCGCGCGTATTCTCGGTGATGGAATCGTCCGTAAAATCGACGCCGTGAGTCTGCTTATCGTAGATGACATTTTCCAATACAGAGCCATAGCGCAGCGCATCGAAGATTTCCGGTTCCGTATCGTGGGATAGGAAGATCGCCTTCGCATAACAGCCACCCTCGATGTTGTAGATCCCCGTATCCGACCAACAGTGTTCGTCGTCGCCAATCAGCAGTCGTCGCGGATCTGCAGACAACGTCGTCTTGCCCGTACCGGAGAGACCAAACATCACAGACGTCCGACCGGACACACGATCGGCCGTCGCCGAGCAGTGCATCGACAGGATTCCTGCCTTGGGTGCAGCGTAGTTCATGTACGTGAACACACCCTTCTTCATCTCGCCCGCGTATTCAGTCCCGAGAATGACGATCTCTTTGGCTTCAAGACTGATATCGACACTCGTCTTCGACGTCATCCCCGTCGTGTGCAGATTGGCCGGGAATTGTCCCGCATTGATGATCACCAGATCTGGCTCGCCGTAGTCTGCCAGCTCCTGCACTGTGGGCCGAATGAGCATCGTATACATGAAGAGGGCGTGATAGGGACGCGCGCAGACAACGCGCACCTTCACACGGGTTGCCGGATCCCACCCGGCAAAGGCATCGACACAATACAGCCGCGAGCGCGTGTTGAGAAAATCGATGGCGCGCTCACGATTGATCAGGAATGTGTCCTGCGTAATGGGCATGTTGATCTGCCCCCACCAGACATCGTCCTGACTGTCTGCGTGCCGTACCACTCGCTTGTCCAGCGGTGATCGACCTGTCTTTTCGCCTGAGTAGGCGATCAGAGCGCCAGATTCGGCGATGACCGATCGTGTATCAGCGCGGATCGAGTCTGCGTAGAGCTGCGGAACGGGTGGATTTCGGTCCACATCTTCCACGAGCAAGCCATAGGACGATAGATCCACGCTGCGCACGTTATTGAAACTCCTGAGAACGAGATGAAGGGCGATTGGGAAGCCGACCATGGGAAAAAAGGGGGAAATCGCCCGCCAACGCCACAGGTCTCGTCAACGCCACAGGTCTCGTCAACGCCACAGGTAGTGTGGCCTGGATCACGGATTTGCGGGATCTTATGCTACGAACTTTGTTGATAGCGCCGCTCGCCCTTCCGGCCCCTCCTCCCGGGACGCAGCCCCATGACGACGACACCACCGGCTGGAATCGCTCTCGATACCCAACTTCGCGAGAAGCTCTGGGGACGTGTGGAGAAGCGTCTGGCCGCAGGCGAACGGCTGGCAACGCAGGGTCGTCTTCTGCGCGCACTGGAGGGTGAATACCACGCTGTCATTGGTGTGACCGCCTCTGGTGGGGCACGGTCCGATCTCAATGACATGGTGCGCACCGCCTGCGACAGCCATCCAGAGCGCTACCTGGCCCGAGGTGTGCAGAACGCCGTGGAGCAGGCCTTTGTCAGCGGTGTCCACAAGCTCAAGTGGCGACGACTGACGGTCCGGCGCCACGGCTTTGCTGCGGTCGACGGGTTTCTCCGGCGCCAGCGGGTTCGCTCTTTCCTGGCCGATATCCGCCTCGATCCCGGTCTCATCGATATCGGTGCCTGTGTCCTGCGCGGTGAATCCGCGCTGACGCCCTTGGCTGCAAGATCAGGTCCGGCCAGATCCAGCGCGGCAACGCCAGATCCGCAACCTGATCAGCTCTCCGTGTCTGCCGAAGTACAAGCCGCCATCGACTCCGGGTGGGTTACGACGGAGCAGGTGCAGCGTCGTTTGCAGCATCCGGTCGATGGAGGCCTGCAACATGCCCTGCGTCAGATCGGACGTGGTTATGACGATCTGTTGCGCCACCTGATCCGCCACCGCGAGCATGTGATCGGAGAAGGAGACGATGACCGCACCCCCCTGTTGACTGGATTCGTCGAGCGGGAGCCACTTTTGGACTCAGCCATCGCCGCAATCGAAGGCAAGGACGCCGAATTGCGCCTGCTCAGTTTGCAACTGCCACCATATGACGCGGTGGACTCACGGGAGAGCACAGATGGATTCTCTCTGGATGAGTCTTTCGTCTCAGGCATACGCAACGGTGAAGACCAGGATCCAGGCCATGCTGTCGAGATCGCTCAACTACTGCTTGGCCTGCTGGGGGCGACGCCGTTGCGCCTGAAGGCCCGACTGCTGATGGCCAACCGCCTGCTGGAACAACTGACGCCAGAGATCGAGAACGCCTACGATCGCGATGCCAGTCTCGAAGCTGCACGCACCCGCGCCGACAACCTGGTAGAGCGACGACTCGAGCGCTTGGGTCTCAATGCTTCCCCCGAAGAGCAGGCTGCCTTACGTAAACGCGGCACCGGTTTGGTCATGAGTGTCGAGCAGCGATGGCTCGCCGTGCAAGGCGACATGGGGCTGGATGACGAGGTGGGTGCACCCGAACTCACGACGCTGGATGATCTAACTGACTACGAAAAGAGTCACGATGCCGTTTTCGCTACGGTGAGTGTGCGCAACGGCTCCATTCGTCAGGAGGTTGCATCGATCCTGATGCCCGATCCCGACCAGCCCCGTCGGATGCTGATGGCACAACGCGATCCCGAAAGTGGCAAACTTGTGCCACAGATGAGGCGCAACCGTCGACGCTATGTCGAACAAGGCGCCGACGGATCCTGGCAGGCTCTCACGGGTTGCCCAGAGGGCCCGGCGACGGCTGACCGCCACCCGGCCGCGAGAAACCCGCTCCTTCTCAGGGCAAACTCGCCATCCACTCGCCATAGCCGAGTGGTTCCATCTGCTTCTTGGACACGAAGCGCAGGGAAGCCGAATTCATACAATAGCGCAGACCCGTCGGTGCCGGGCCATCACTGAACACGTGACCCAGATGCGAATCTGCCAGCTTGCTGCGGATCTCGGTCCGCGGGACACCGATCTTGTAGTCCGTGTCTTCTGCCAAGGCATCCTCAGCCAGGGGCTGGGTAAAACTCGGCCAGCCTGTTCCTGACTTGAACTTGTCCGTTGACGTAAACAGCGGCTCACCCGAAACGATATCGACGTAGATCCCTACGCCCTTATGATCCCAATAGGTGTTGGCATAGGGGCGCTCGGTACCATCGTGTTGCGTCACCTGGTATTGCAGTTCGTCGAGGTGCTGTTGCAGCGCTGGCTGCGGTGGCTTGACGAAGCCGAGTGTGGGAGGCAGATCCACATCCTGCCACGTTCGCTCGAGGAATCCGGTGCGCCCCGAACCCCGTCGGTAAGCGTAGTAATGGGTCGGATTCTTCTTGTAGTAATCCTGGTGATAACCTTCGGCTGGATAGAAAACGGAACTGGGAACAATCTCGGTTGCGATCTCATCGAAAATGCCCGTGCTCTTCAACGCCGCAAGCGAAGCCTCAGCAACCTGGCGCTGATAGTCGTCGTGGACGAAGATGGCCGGTCGATACTGGCTACCGCGATCACCGAATTGCCCAGTCGCATCGGTGGGATCAAAACTTTTCCAGAAGACCCGCAGCAGTTGGTGATATCCGATCACCGCCGGATCGTAAGTGATCTTTACCGCCTCCGTGTGGCTGGTGTTTCCCGAGGACACCTGCTTGTAGCTGGGATCGACCTCGGTCCCACCTGTGTAGCCTGATACGACAGAGATGACCCCATCGAGTTTCTCGAAGGGTGGTTCCATGCACCAGAAACAACCACCAGCGACAGTGGCAATCGCCACATTCTCAGGAGCAGTCCGTACGGCGCTTTCGTGGATTGGTTCGGCCGTATCCGCTGGCCCTGAACAGGCCAACGTAAGGGAGGCGATGAGCAAGCTTGCCTGCGTACCGAGCCATGGTCGGGATGTCTTCATCTGATTGAGCTCTCTCAAAGGCCGCCACAGAGGCGGTCATGCACCGGGACATCAGGGACACCTCCCTGATCATGCAGGGGTACCTCCCTGATCATGCAGGGACACTCCCCTGATCATAGCCGGTGGACGCCGTACCACAAGAGCCGGTTCTGCTGTGCGGCCATTGTTTAGGCAATTGTTAGAGCTTTGTTACAGTTTTATCGGTCTGCAGTCTACAAATCGGGATCCTCCGGTGCCGGCCGTCCCTTACCGGTCTCCACGTAGTCCTTCAGTGACGTTCCGAGAAAGAAGCCCCACTTGCTGTTGCAGTGCATGTAAAACTCACCCGCTTGCTTCCAGCCCTTGTGACCGAAGAGCACGACAGAGCCATCCGGCGTCGGCCGAATGTCAAAGGTGACATCCGTGTCCACCCAATCCTCCACGCCACCGACACATCTCCAGGCAACCCGTTGATCCGGCGACAGGTCCGTCACTTCGAAATCTGGCCCATGGGTACCATCGCCAAAACGAAACTTGGCCACCGAGCCTACTTCATCTGGTGCGTCGGCCTGTGGTGTCCACCATGAAGCCAGGCCCTGCTGTGTAGCTACCGCTTCATAGACCTTGTCTGGCGCTGCCTTGATCTCAATGCGATGGAGGATATCTGCCATCTGTTCCTTCTTTCAGGCGCGTTCGGGCGTATGTGGGATGGCTTGTCAGTTGGACAGATGGCGCATCAGACATTCGAGGCTGTCCGTCCAACCATGGGTATGAGCCGTGCAACTGGGTTCCGAGGGCAAGCCATCGTGCTGCAGGGTCACTTTCGTCCCCGCCGGTGTGGCTTCGAAATCAATGCTGACGACCGTTTCCGCAGTGACACCGTCACTGCCTTCACAGTCCTGATTCTCCAGCAACCAGGTGAAGACCAGGCGACGCGGAGGGTCGATCTCACGGTAGTGCCCGCGATGGATGTAGGATTCCCCGTGCTCAGACTGCATGACAATCTCATAGGCGCCACCAACCCGTAGGTCGATGGTTGCCCGTGGCACGATGATCTGCTTTGGACCAAACCACTTCGTCAATGCCTCAACCGTCGTCCAGGCAGCGAACACACGCTCTGCATCGGCGGCGTAGGTCCTCGACACGGTCAGGGATGTAGCAGCGACAGACCCGCTCATCCTGATGTTTCTCCCTCTTGTTCCTGCTGCAGAAATGTGTCCAGATCACCGAGCTTCGACTCCCAGAAATTCTGGTAGTAGGAGAGCCAGCCCGCCGCTTGTGCCAGTGGCGCTGGCTGCAGCGTGCAATGATGGACCCGGCCCTGTTTGTCCCGCGACAGCAACCCAGCTCGTTCGAGCACTTTCAGGTGTTTTGTGACGGCAGGTTTCGACATCTGGAAGGGGGATGACAACTCCCCCACGGACATGCCACTGCGAGACAAGCGGCGCAGCATGGCCCGACGCGTCGGGTCCGCGAGCGCCGAAAACAACGCGTTGAGTCGCTTGGTCTGAGGATTCACCAGTGTTTGATTGTTTACCATATGGTTAACTATAAAACCGAGTATCTCGATTGTCAATGCAGACGTTGTTTTGTTGGCAGAAAATGACTCGGGCGCTGTGAGCCTAGATCAGAACAGACTCATCTGGGAGACGCGGTCTGGTTGCGGCAGTTCCACAGTACGTCGTTGCACGAGTTCACCCGGAATGTCGAAGAGAAAGATCGACGGCGAGGGCATCGTCAACTTACCGTGATGTTGGCGACGACGTGCATGGCTCAGAACCAGGCGGCGCTGAGCCCTGGTGATCCCGACATAGAGCAGACGTCGTTCCTCTTCGATGTCACCAGCTTCTTCCGATTGCATTTGCAGTGGCATCAAGCCCTGCTCGAGACCACACAGAAAGACAACGGGAAATTCGAGCCCCTTGGCGGCGTGCATGGTCATCACCGTGACCGCCTCGCCTCTTTGGCGCTCGCCTGCTTGCCGCTCGACATCGGCTTCGCCCCCCAGGGCCAGGCCGTCCAACAGCTGCTGCATCGTCTCACAGCCCTGGGCCGCTTGCACGAGCCGATCAAATGCCGGTGTCGCTTCAAGACCCAGATCCGTCTGCCAGGCACGCAGTACTTGTGCCGGTGGATCCGTCTGCGAGCGACGACCATATCCTTCCGCCGCCCGTCTCATGGCCTCAATCTGCGCCGCCGCGGTCGTCGGCAATTCAGCGATTGCCCGATCCATCACTTGCGTTGATACCAGGGCTTGCGACAGATCCGTCATCGCCGCTTTGCCCGGATGGAAGGGGCTCGTGCCACGCAGTGCCTCCAACAGACGCAGGGGGCGCGTTGGCTCCAGAGCGTATCTGAAGAAAGCCAGTGCCTCGCGTGCACCAGTCTGCTCAAGAAAACTCGTATGGCCGAGCAGGCGGTACGGCAAAGCCGCTTCCAACAGGCACTCTTCGATCACATCCGCCTGCGGCCCAGTGCGAACGAGAATCGCCATATCACTATACCCGTATTCACCTGCTTCAGGACCGACAGGGGTCGGGTTGAGCGGGTCCGCCCCACCGACCAACTCACGGACTCTGTGCACGATGGCGATCCCCTCTGCCGTCTCGGAGGGTGTGTCGATCAATTCGATCGCCGCACGCCCTGCCGGAAGGGGCGACAGGGGCCCCTTGCCGAGCAGCTCCGTCGCTGCTCTGGCAATACCTGTGACAGATCGATAGTTCGTCGCCAGGCGAATATCGGTGGCATGGGGAAAATCGGTGCGCAGGCGATGGAAGAATCCAGGATCCGCCCCACGGAAACCATAGATGGCCTGATCAGGATCGCCGATGACAAACAGACCTTCGCCCTCCCCCGCCAGCGCTCGAACGAGTCGATACTGAACGGCATTCATATCCTGAAACTCATCGACCAACAGCCAGCGACAGCGCTCGCGTTGTGCCGCAAGTGCACCTTCGCCACGCAATCGATCGGCCCAGCGCAGCAGCAGATCATCAAGGTCGCAGGCGCCCCAGGCGATCAGGCGCTCTTCATAGGCACCGTAGATGGCGGCCAATTCTTCGTCCGGCGGCAGATCACCAGCACGAATGCCTGCTGCCTTCCAACGACTGATCTGTTCCTGTACGGAACGTGCTTGCCCGCCGCGTCCAGCACCCGCCTCAGCAAGGACATCGCTGATCAGGCCACGTGCCTCGAGTTGGTCGAGCAGCAGGGGCGTCGCGTCTTCGCCATCGAGGTCGCGAAGCGCCTCGGCTGCAATCTGATGGAACGTTCCGATCCGCATGCGGTCCGCCGCCTCACCCAGCAGAGGCTGCAGCCGTTGGCGCATCTCCGCCGCTGCACGACGCGTGAAGGTGACCACCGTGATCGACGCCGGATCGACGTCGCAACACTCGACGAGCCAGGCAATGCGGCGTGTGAGTGTTCGTGTTTTGCCCGATCCCGGTCCGGCGTCAACGATGACAGGGCCATGTTCCGCTGTGACCGCCTCGAGTTGATGCGCATCAAGGCCTGCCAGTGGATCCGCGGACGCCACGTCGGCCAGCACGTCATCTGCCGCCTCCAGCAATCCTTGACGCTGTGGTTCGCGGCGAGCATCGCGTGCCAACTCGGTGAGCGTCAGGGCTGCATCGAGGTCCTTTTCGTCCGGACCAGCCTGTGGATTGTCCCGGGGTGGACCGCCCTGTGGTCCATCATCGCTCGGACCGCCATCCTGCGGATCTGTCGCATCATCGATCGATGGCGGTGTCGGCAGTTCGGGTTCGGTTGCGTCGATCTCGTCGTTTGATGCCTGGTTATCCATTGCCTGTGGTTCGGACTCGCTCTGCTTGGATCGTTCCGGGGTAACAGGTGCTGGCAATTCGAACAGCGGCGGTGGCATGTCGAAGAGACGTCCCTGGCTTGCCAACCGTGTACGCTCCTGATCGGTGAACAACTCGATGACCCCGAATTCTCCGTCGTGACCTGGATCGATGTTCACCTCGCCCGTGCGCATCCGCCGCACGCCCTCGGCCACCAAGGACTGACCTGCCTCCTCGATGCGAGCAACGTCCACCTGACGCAGCAACTCGAGCTCGCTACCCAGTTGTGTCAACAGGTCCATGTAGATGGCCTGTACTTTCTTGGACTTGGCCCCGACGCCCACAGCGGCACTGATCACCTCTTCGAGGGGGATCAGATAGTCATAGGGTCGCGACGCAGCAGCAGCGGCTTCCTCCGAACGATCCGCCAGTTGCTCGACGCGGTGCAGAACACCGACGGTCAGTTGTTTGCCACATTCGGGGCACATACCGTCTGCGGCCAGCGTCTGACGAGGTTCCCAACTGACACCACAGTTGCGGTGGCCATCAAAGTGATACTTCCCCTCCTCGGGGTAGAACTCGATCGTGCCCGTGAAACGCTCGCGGTCATTGTCTTTCAGCGCGTCGTAGATGCCGCGATAGCTCAGATCTGTGTCATAACACGTCGCTTCCCGACCCAGCTTGGATGGCGAATGCGCATCAGAGTTGGAGATCACGGCAAATCGATCGAGGGCAGAGAGCTTGCAGTTCATCAAGGGATCAGAGGAGAGACCCGTCTCGATCGCAAAGATGTGGGGTAGCATGTCCTCGTAGCAGGCCTCGAGACTGTCGAAGCCGGAGCTTGCACCCAGTACGGCGAAATGCGGTGTCCAGATGTGGGCGGGGACGAAGAGCACATCCGCACTCGCCTGCAGGCAGGTTTCCAGTAGATCACGACTGTCCAGACCGAGAATCGGTCGACCATCGGAGGCGAGATTGCCGATGTCGCCAAGCTTTTGATTCAGCCTGTCCACGGCGTCAAAATCGGGCATCGCCACGACGTGGTGAACCTTGCGTGTGCGATCTCGTTTCTTGTAGATCGTGCTGATTTCAGCGGTGAGCATGAAGCGCACATCACCGTGACAAGAGACCGGGATCTGGTCGTCAACTTCCGCCCGATGCTCCGGTCGGAGCCGATACAGCCCATCCTCGGCCGGCTCCAGCATGTCCTTGAGTTCTTGCAGCCATACGGGGTGTGTGAAATCCCCCGTGCCAATGACGTTGATCCCCTTCAGATTCGCCCATTGGTACAGGCTCTGTGGGTTCAGATCGCGACTGGTGGCACGTGAAAAACGAGAATGCAGATGGATATCAGCAACAAACCGCACGGGCGGGCCTCGGCGTGGGCGGCCACCATCGCCACAGCATCGTGGCGGTAGGGCTCGCGTTTAGCGGACACGGGGAGGACCGGACCGCTTGCACGGGACCCGGCGGAAAGACCGACAACGGCCGTGATCGGGGGAGGATCTGCTGGCCATCGATGATCGAAGATGGAGAACGGCGAGCCTTTTCGCTCACCGCCCTTCCAATATACGGTTTGTGATCGCATTGGCCACGCTACAAATGAAGATCTCTCGCCAACCATCAGTCGACGGTGAGTTCACCCGCCGCCAAGGAGGCGGCACCAATGGCACGGATTTGCTCAGCCGTCGTGTCGCCATTGCCATAGAGTTCGGTGACAAAGTCCACATCAAAGACCGTTCCTGCCGGCACGGGCACGGTCTTCGGCATGAAATTCACATGTACATCGATATAGTTGCCGCAGACAGAGAAGTGGAAGGGACACTGCTTGTGCTGTCGGTTGTTCATGAAGGCCAGCACATTGCCGCGATCAGACGCAAACAAACCATAAAACAGATGTGGGCCTGCGGCGGAATCATCCGCACTGCTCGAACTGGTATCAGGCCGTAGGGTGTAAATCATCGAGGTAGAATTTTTCTGCATGAACATGACCGCATCGTGCTGCCAGGTCTCGGGCAGACGTGACGGATAGGGAAAGATGTCGGAGAACTCGACGGTCCCACCGTCCCACTGCCTCAGGACCTCCATCCGCATGCGCACTTCCAGTCGGGGCCGAGGTGTGTCAGCGGGGATCGTCAACCAGGTCTCTGATTGGGCACGACCATTTGCATTGAGGGTGCGCCAATAGAGTTCAATGCGCGCAGGCCCCGTATCAAGGATCTGGAAATCCTGGATGAGGTTGCAATAGTGGTGCGGAGAAATCCCACAGGAGAGGAACCACGCCATGGGCATTTCCCAGATGACGGGATCTAATTGTTCGAAGCCCGTCAGTCGATGCACAGCTCCGGAGAACAGATCGACCTCCAGCAGGGGGCGGTGGGTATTGTGGCTTGTCCAGACAGCTAGATCTCGACGGCTGCCGGCGCGACGCTGCAAATCGACACCCGTGATCTCACTCTGATACGTCGCCTGCACTCCAGCGACACGCTCGATCTGCAGCGTCGTCGCTTGATCTGCCGACAGTCGGTGACTCACCAGCACGTCGTCGACGGAGTCATTGCGATGACTCATATCCATGGGCACACAGATATCGTCCGTGAGTTCGCCTTCTGACATGAGTTGCGGTCGGAGAGGTTCGCCGTTAGCGAAGGCGATCACGCCGCCCCGGTGGCGCGGTTGTGTCTTGCGACGATAGTGTCTGACCCGCACGACTCGCTCCAACGCATCCTTTGGAAACTCGATCACCACCTTGCCCGGATCCCCCTGCCCCACCTCGTAGATGCCGTCCTCTTCGGTGTAGCAACGAAACTCGCCACCCGTAATCTGCGGCGTCAGCGGACGCTGGACCGCAGCGATTCGTTTGGCCAGATCCGCTTCATCGGCAGCGACAGAGATGACCAGGCTTGCGGCGTGTACGACCACACCGTCCTGTTGGGCTCCCTCGCGCCAGATGAAACGAGCCGTCGGTCCACTATCCTGTCTGACCACTGCCACACGCGCTGCCTCATGTGTTGCCCATCCCATCTTCCCCTGGCACCACTGCTGCATGCCCGTGGGCCATCGTGAAGCGTAGAACGGTGGCAGAGGGCCGTGATCATAGGCGATTTTCACCACGTCTCCTGCGTCCCGTAGCCAATAGAGACCGACAGGCGGCAACGAGTCTGCTCCGGTGAGAACGATCGACTTTGCTGGTAGATCATCACCATAGGTGCGCGATATTTCCTCGTTACCCAGTTCGTCGTCACCCACCCAGACCTGGCTGTAGGCTTCGTCACCTGTCGCTTCGATCCAAGCGGCGTCGACGGCACCGTGAGCACAATCATCGATGATGTGCATCGACCAGGTGACGTGGATGTCTCCTTCGCGATACAGCCAGACATCCTGGTGACCGTCCCCGTGGTAGTGACCTTCGGCGTCGAGCAGATCAAAGGCGACACGCATCCCCACCCGCACCGGTCCCTCCTCGAGAAAGCTGCACTTGGGCGCCGGGTCATGTTCCTGCTTCAACTCCACCATCTGGCCGTGATCGGCACTTGCCTCGGTGTGCCGACAGATCAATCGCACACGCAAGCCAAAACGCATCACATAGGGCAGATGGTCTCCGGGCGTCGGCACAGCGGGCACGTCGCCATCTGCAGCCACCGTGAGCACACCGCCGGCATGTCTGGCAATGCCCATTCCGGTGTCACCGACATGTCCAAACCAGTGAGTCCGAAGGTCTGTGAAGATTCCGTCTGTCATGTCATCACCTGCTCTGACGTCGCCAGAGTCTGTTTGTTTTGGATGTCGTTGCTGTCACAAGAAGCTGTGGCGGCAACATACGGAGCCGCAGGACCGGGCGACAGCAGACAATCGTGAGGCGACGTACTCTATAACCTGATAGCGTATCGCCTCATGGCAGCATGGCGTGATCTTGACAGACTATGCCGTGCAGTGGTATTGGGTATGCCGCAACACACCCTACACGCAAACTCGACGTTGAAGGACGATCTGATTCCATGCTCATTGCGACCGATCAACAGGTTCTGTTGTTCAACACCAAGGACAGTGACGTCGTACCCACGCCACTGGTCTCAGCTGACACAACGCCCATCATCGATATGACCGCGTCTCTGGCCGCTGCCTGGGTTGGTGGCGGCGATGTCGTGATCGGTCGCGGTGGCGAACTGGGCAGACTGCAAACAGATCTGGAAGAGAAAGTCACCAGTCTCCGCATCCTGAGTGAGGAGCCGCTTGTCTTACTCGCCGGCACGGAACCTGCGCATCTGTATCAGATCACGGGGGATGGCCTGGTGGAACCACTCGAAGCCTTCGATCAGGTCGAAGGCCGCGATACGTGGGGTACCCCCTGGGGTGGACCGGCGTGTGTGCGCTGCCTCGCCGATCACGGCAAGTGGCTGTATGCAGATATCCATGTGGGCGGTATCGTGCGCTCAGGTGATGGCGGCGAGAGTTGGACCCCCATCAATGCAGAAATCCATCAGGACGTACATCAGATCGTCACCCATCCGTCGGCACCGGAGCGGTTATATGCGAACACGGCAGATGGAGTCTTCATCTCCGAGGATCGTGGTGACAGTTGGCGCCATGCGGTGGACGGGCTGGCGACCCGTTACGGTCGTGCCATCGCCGTCGACCACGAAGATGCCAATGTGCTGCTCGCCAGTGTCAGCCTCGGTCCGCATCAAGGCGAGGGACGGCTGTATCGTTCAACCGATGCCGGTGCTTCCTGGCGTCATGTGAGTCGCGGTTTCCCGCCGTATATCGAGGGCAACATCGACACGGCGTGTCTCGCCTTCGCCGGTGTCGATCGCGCCTGGGTTGCGGTGGAGCGGACACTCTATCGCAGCGATGACCTCGGCGAAAGCTGGACGGTCGCGTGGGAGGCGGAAGCACCGATCCGCGCCCTGGCTGCTCGCACCTGACTCACAGCGACTTCAGCACAGCCTCTGGAGATCGCTCTCTCTCATCGACGGTGCCATAGCGAGCCGAAAACTGCGGTGGCACTCGACCGGCAATCTCCACGGCCGCTGTGTCCCCTGCCACGGCGCACGGATATCCGAGAAACTTTGGCTGACCACCAACGAATATCTGCGCCGGATCCTCCATGTGCGCGTCGAGGCGAATGACATCTCCCACTTCCAGGGTCCTTGCCGCCGCTGCCGGAATCTGCGTGCGCCCAAATTCGGCCACCGCCGGCAGCGACATCCCACCCAGACGCAGACGATTCTGCTCGCGTACCCGCTCGTCGGAAAGCCCAGGGGCGCGAGCCGGTGATGCCTGCACACCAAGACGCGGCAAGGTAGACTGCAGCGTGAAATACGGGTAACAGAGACTGATCAGACCTGACAGACCCGGTGCGTTGACCTCGAAGGCCAACAGAATGCAAATCTCTGGGGCTGACGTGATCTGCATGAACTCGGGATTGGTCTCCAGCTCAATATCGTGGATCAGATTTCCAGGAAGAATCGGTTGCCACGTGGCCTCCAGATCCTGTAGGGCACGTTTGACGACGCGTGCCATGACACCCATTTCCAGCTGGGTCATCTGGCGGTGCTCTACGCCTCTTGAGAATCCCCGACCGCCGTGAATTCGGTCTACGAGACCGAAAACAACGGGCATGGCAAAGTCGAGCACGACTGAACCTTGCATTGGATCCAACAGGAACTGATAGGTGCAGGATGGATTCGACAGAGACAGGATGTATTCGCGATACGTCGTCTGATCGACGAAGGCCGTGTCCACATCCACAATCTTGCGCATGGCACCTGACAAGGTCGAACTGAGAAGGCGCGCAAAATTGTCGTGCAGATTCTCGAGTGTCCGCAGCTGGTCACGATTCACTCGTGCCGGATGTTTGAAGTCGTAGCTCTTGACACTCACCTCCGACGAACTCGCTCTGGCTTGCATCTGGGCTCGACGGCGCTCTTCGCGAAACTCGTTAATTCTGCGGTGCACATCCTCAATTTCAGCCTGTGAGCACAGCTCGAGGAGCCGTTGCGACATGCGCGCTCCGATCGGCACGTCCACACCCAGGCGCTCACGCTCTGCATCGTTAAGAATGTGGTGGGCCCAGTTCAGCTGATGAATTCGGTTTTTATGGCGCCGCCACAGAGACTCCGGGAAATCGTTGCCGAAGGTCTCCTTCAGGCCCTCCAGCAACTGCTCGGCGGAAAGCTCAGAACGACCACCCAGCTTTTCCCACTCCCCTTCGGACAGACTCGGTATGATGCGGCCGATCTCTTCGACAGGTACTTCACTCATCGTGCCATTCCTTCCGCTTCACGTCTAGACATAGGGATCAGGGGTACCGCGTACGATGGTGACCGAGCCCGCCGCTTCCATCTCACGAACACGATGGACCATCTGGATCTGCAGTGCTTCCACATCACGCAGGCGCATGGGGCCCAGGTATTCCATCTTGTCGATCAACTCCTGCCACTGCGTCTCTCCCATGGCCTCCTTGACCCGCTGCTTGACGGGCGCCTGGGCAGCTTTCAACGCCACGGCCCAGTCGTCGAGGGAAAAGGCCTTGACGAGGACACCCAGATCCTGGCCTGCCAACTTGCCGATATCGTCAAAGGTGAACATGACATTGCGCACCTTCTCGCCCAGCTGATGACTACTCCCATCCAGGGATTCCAACACCGTTCGCTCTGTGCTGGATCCTGTCAGATTCAGAATGTCCGCCAGGATCTTTGGTCCACCCACATCCTGATTTCCACCCAGCACGTTGCGCAGAATGGCCTCGATGCTCTCTTCTACCAATTTCAGAACAGCGGGCGTCACGTTCTCCAGCGTCGCGATTCGATAGGCGATGTCTTTCTGCAGATCCTCAGCCAGCTGATCGAGGGTTGCCGCCGCTTGTTCCGGCGCCAACTGGGAGAGGATCAGCGCAATGGTCTGCGGGTGTTCATGCACGATGAAGGGCGCCACATCTCTGGGTGGCAGCTGGCGCAGCAGATGGAAGCGCGGTGATGTCACCTCCGTCGTCGCTTCCATAATCGACGTCGCTTTGCCACGACCCACGGCGCGATCCAGCAAACGTCGTGCGTACTCGACACCTCCCTGTCGCACCCACTGACGGGCGCGCAGATTTTCGTCGAAATCAACCGTCACTCGTTGTTCGTCTTTGGGATCAACTTCCTTGATCTGTGAGACGGCCGTCGTCACCTCAACAAGGGCCCACCAGTTCAGCCGCTTGATCAACTCGCTCGCGACTTCGTCACCGAGCACGACCAACAGAATTCCTGCATCCACCTTCACCGCTGGCGGCCGATCACTCAGAACCATGTCCTGCAGAATCCGTGCCCCATCATCCGCCTGATCCCAGACACGACCACGCAGCGAATCAGCCGGGATATAGCTGGGTCGTGTCGGCGGTCCTCCCGCCACCTTCTGCATGCTCATACCTCTTCCCGTGGCACTGGGTGCCACCGCCAGGACAGGGCGTGGTGGTGGTGCCGGTAGAGCAGGCTTCGTCGCCAGCTGCTTTCGGGTCGGTGGGGTCCAGGTCGAGATGGTCACCTGTTCGCCCATCCCCGACGTATTGCCCAGAACACGCGCCTGATTGTCCGTGCTCATACTTGCTCCCCACCACTGTCACGGCCTGATGGGCCGGGGGTGTCAGACACGCCGTGACGATCGGATGGTGCCGGCATGTCAGATCCGTGTTGGTCTTCCACCGTCGGGTCCAGGCGCGTGAGTCGCAGGCAGATCTGATCTGCTACGACGACCGCTTCGCCTTCGCCGAAGGGATGGTCGTTGATCGAAACTCGGTACGGTTCACCGGCCAGGCGGGTCAGCGTGATGGTGTCACCGGCTGTGAGTCGTCGAGCCTCCTGCAGACTGATCTTGGTCTGGCCCAGTTCGACGACGGCCGCTACTTCCACATCCGCGAGATCGGCAAGGCTGGCCCTGCCACCTAGTGCTGTGTGCATTGTGTTGTCCCCCTCAGACACTGACGTCGTTGGCGACAATCTCGGTGAGTCGGACACCGAAATTCTCATTGACTGTTACGACCTCTCCACGCGCAAAGAGGCGTCCATTCAGACGCACATCCACGGGATCTCCCACATTGCGACTCAGTTCCATCACGGACTGCTCCGACAGGTCGAGGGCGGAGTCGAGGGTCAACACGCTGCGACCCAACTCGACGGAGATGGTGACATCCACATCATCCACCAGACTCGCGGACGGCTGCTTCACGCTGATTGCTTTGTCTGTTGCTTTGGGTGTCGCTTTGGGTGTCGTCTTTGTGGCCATTTTGGTGGATCTCCTAACAGGGATGATCTGGTCGTTTTTCGGGACGGTGCTCAGGAGTTGCGGCGAAGTTGATCGATACTGGCTTCACGAGGTTCACCCGGGCGGAAGGGATTACCGCGCACGCGAATCGATTCCGCCGGCTCGTGACCGTATGCGTCTGTCACCGGCTCCCCGGCACTGCCGTGCAGATCTCGGCGCAAGCCGTCGACTGTGCGTTGTAGTTGCTGGATATCGGCAGCCAGCCCCTTCACCATCAAGGCCAGATCCTCGACGCCGGTCTTGCTGGTCACGTTGTCAGCTAACTCGTCAGCGACTCCCTCCCACAGACCCTCTGGCGCTGCTTCAGCACGCACCTGGTGTGCCACTTCCCAGGCCATCTGGTGACTCTCAAACTCGGAGCGGCACGCCTCGCAGCCGTCTAGATGGCCTTCGAGTTCGATGCGCTCATCCATCGGCAGCTCATCGTCCAGATACGCCGACAGATTTCGTTCACAGGTGAAGCAGTTCATCAGTGTCTACCAATCTCCATGGCGCCTGGGTGGGTTTGATCCGGGTTCACGTTTGCCTGCACACTCATGCGGCGAGGTAGCCTTTGAGTGCATCGCGGATGCGTTTGCGGGCACGATGGACACGGACCTTCACCGCATCCTCCGAACACTCCACGATCTGCCCAATGTCTTTGTATTTCATGCCCACCTGTGTTGCCAGCACGAACAGCAGGCGTTGACTTTCCGGTAGTGCAGCAATCGCCTCTTCCACACGCTGCACCAACTCTTTCTGCACCAACTGTTGATCCGGGCTGGCACTGCGGTCGAGAGCAACGACGTTGTCGATCTCTGATACATCCGCAAAGACGGGCCGACGCCGACGTGCTTCCGCCATGCAACGATTGGCGGCAATTCGATACAACCACGTGCCAAAGGCCGCTTCGGCTCGAAAGCTGCCCACGTGCCGGAAGGCCTGCACAAAGACCTCCTGGGTCAGGTCCTCCGCATCGTCGCGATTGCCAGCCATGTGTCGACACAAGGCAAAGACCCGATCACGATAGATCTCATGGACCTGACGAAAGGCCTGCGCGTCGCCCTGCTGGCATGCGGCGATCAGACCGATATCTGCTTGATGTTCCAAAGGCGCTACACGTCCCGTCTCGGTTCCAGCCAAAATCTTCTGTTCACTGCTTTGGATCGCTGCCAGAACAAAAGGTTACATCGGTCCGCAAAAAAAGTGACTTCTCGGGAACAGAGGGAGGCGGCGGCGATTTTTTCGCGCTGGACAGTGTCTCAAGTGACCCTGATCGTATGGATCCCGGAATTGACCAACCCTTGAGCCTGTAGGAACGACTTATAATGACTGAGAGCCTTCCCACCTGGGATCTGACAGATCTGTATGCGGGTGTCGACGACCCACAGATCGAGACCGATATCGCCGCCGTGACCCAGGCAGCTGCCGACTTTGCCACGACGTATCGCGGCACCATTGCCAGCGACAAACTGACGACGGCGCACCTGTTGGCCGCTTTGCAGGCCTATGAGCAACTGCTGGGGGCCGAATACCGACCGCAGGCTTTTGCGTCGCTTTTGTATTCCACAGATACAGCGGATGCCGCGCGCGGTGCGTTGCTACAGAAGACGCGGGAATTTGGCAGCGCCGTCTCGACACACCTGGTGTTCTTCGATCTCGAAATCGGGCAGATTCCCGAACAGACGTGGATCGCGATCTGCGAAGATGCAACACTGGCTGTCTACCGCCACTACCTGGATCACGAGCGTCAGATGGCGGTGCACAACCTGTCCGAGCCGGAGGAGAAGATTCTTGTAGAGACGGCCAATGCTCGTGGTCGAGCCTTCGCCCGCCTGGCGACGGAGGTAAATTCCCGCACCAAGTTCAGCATCGAAGTGGACGGCCAGGTCATAGAGAAGACACAGTCTGAGATCCTTGTGTTGCTCTATGAGCACGACCGCGAGACACGACGGGCCGCCGCCGCCGCCGTGAGTGAGGGGCTAGAGGGCAATGCCCACACCGGCACCTTCATTTACAACACCTTGCTGCACGAGAAGGACGTCCTGGATCGATTGCGCCACTATGGGACCCCGGAGGAGAGTCGTCATCTGGCCAACGAACTCGATCCTGGTGTCGTGGATACTGTGTCAGAAGTCTGTGCCGCCAACTTCGACACGGTCGCCCGCTACTATCGTCTGAAGGGGAAGATTCTCGGCATCGATGATCTGACGCACTACGATCGGTATGCCCCCGTGCTTGGACAGGAATCAGAGATCCCCTTCGACAAGGCGCGGGAAATCGTGCTGGATGCCTTCGCCGGTTTCTCAAGCCAATTGCGCGATCTTGCGAAGCGGTTCTTCGACGAAAACTGGATTGACGCCGCCTTGGGTGATGGCAAACGTGGTGGTGCCTACTGTGCCGCCGTCACACCCGATCACCACCCGTATGTTTTCATGAACTACACGGCCAAACCGCGCGATGTGATGACCCTCGCCCATGAGCTGGGCCACGGCGTGCATGATTTGCTGGCGGCGGAAAGCAACCATCTGCTCGACTATCACCCAGTGCTGCCTATGGCGGAAACCGCCTCGACCTTCGCCGAGGCACTGGTGTTTGATCGTCTGTTGTCAGAACTGAGTTCACCACAGGAGAGGATGGCCCTCGTCTGCAGCAAAGTAGAGGACACCTTCGCCACCGTGTTCCGACAGATCGCCATGTATCGCTTCGAGCAGCAAGCACATCGAGCGCGCCGGGAGGAGGGTGAGTTACCGACCGAACGCCTCAGTGAACTGTGGCAGGCGAATCAGCAGGCCATGTTCGGTGATGCCCTGACCCTGGGTGACGAACACGCCCGTTGGTGGCTGTATATCCCCCACATCATCGACGTGCCCTTCTATGTGTATGCCTATGCCTTTGGCGAGTTGCTCGTGCTGGCCCTGTACGCTCAATACCAGCGTGAGGGTGATCCCTTCGTCGAGCGCTATTTCGCCTTGCTCGCTGCAGGGGGTGCGGCGGCACCAGCAGATCTGATCAAACAGTTAGGTTTCGATATTACCGATCGCGCCTTCTGGCAAGGTGGCTGCGACCTGATCCTGCAGCGTGTGCAGCAGGCGGAGCAATTGGCCAGCGATGCAGGAGCTGTCTAAAGGGTGCGCTTGCGACCTTGCGCTCTGGGTCTGACCGTCTGGCCTATCGAGTCTGGTCTGGCATGCCTGGATCCGATGGTGTTGTTGGGGACGTGCCGGGTGCGCCCACAGCGCCCAATGTCGTACCCGCTGCCACCAGTGCCATGCTGATCAGCACGATCATCGTCACCGGTTCGTCCATCACCCACGTCGCCAGCAGCACACCCACGACGGGTGTGAGGAAGCCAAATACACCAAGACGACTGGCAGGATGTTTCGATAGCAGGAATACGAGGATGATGAAACAGGCGCCGGCAACGACGAGTCCCTGGTAGAGGACACCGAGAATGGCTCGGCGCGTCCATTCGATGTCTGCGGGGGATTCAAAAACGGCGCTGAGAATGATGAAAAAGGGTAAACCCAGTGCCGCCTGCCAGAAGAGCACCTGGTAGGGATGCAGATCGTGCACAAGACGTTTGATCACCACCTGGCGCAAGCCCAGCAGAACGCCACTGCCTAACACGAGGGCGTCGCCGAGCAACCACGCCGTATCTGTGAGCGAGAGAGATCCGGCGAAGAGCGTCACAATGCCCGCAAAGGCGAGTAGCATACCCGCCACCTGGCGTAGTGTCAGCCGATCGCCGGGGATCAGAAGATGCGCGAAGAGGGCGGTGAAGAAGGGGTAGCAGGAGATCAGAACAATCGAGCGACTCGAGGTAGTGTGTTCTGTTCCGATGTTGAGCAGCAGGATCTGCGCTGTGAACAGCAGCGACAATTCACCCAGTCCTCGCCACTGACCGGCGACATTTGTAACGGATATGCGGGTGAGGCGGGCGGCGACGAAGACGACACTCAGGCCGAGGGCGAAACGAGCCACTGCCATCGCCACAGGTGGCACGCCCTCCAGGCCGGCCTTGATGGCGACCTGGTTCCCACCCCACAGGGTGGCCGTGAGAACGGCCAGACCAGCGGCGCCGGGGCCGATGCGCTCCAGACGATAGGATGCAGCGGCGCCGGCACCGATGCTCAGTGGATCACTCCTCGATCGTGGCGGATTTGATGTAGTCGAGGTTGGGGAATCTTTCGTTCAGATACTCATTGCCTCGTTCGCTGATGCTCTGCTGAGACGGCTGCTGACCGTATTCAGCATTGATGGCATCGACGACATCCATCCCCGACACAACGCGGCCAAAGGGCGCAAACCCCTGGCTATCAAGATTCGCATTGTCACCGAGATTGATGAACATCTGCGAAGAACGCGAATTGGGCGCACCCGTCTTGGCGAAGGTCAGCGTACCGCGATCATTGGAGATTTGCACCGGATCATCCATGATTCGGGCGCCCTGCCAGGTCGCGGTGAGTGCCGGATCAGGATTCATCCCCCATTGGACGATGAAACCGGGGACAACACGGAAAAACCGACATCCATCGAAGTAGCCATTGCGTACCAGATTGTAGAAACGATCTGCGCCATTGGGCGACAACTGCCGCTCGACATCGATGAGGATCGTACCGCCACTGGTTTCGAACCGCGCCTGATACGTATCAGGTGCTTGGGTCTTCATTTCCTCGCTCTGAGGATCCATCAACACCGCCTTTGTCGCGGGTGCGTCGCCGCCGTTTTCAGGGCCACCACCGCAACTGGCCAGCAGTAACAGCAGACAACCCACTGCAGTTTCACGCACTCGATTCACAGCCTTGCTCCTGTCGAAATGTTCGTCTTGAGATCACGATCGACCTCAAGGATGATTAACCTAATTCCTGAACCGCCTTAACCAGCGCGCCCGCGGTGATGCCAAAGTGCGCCCACGTCTCCATGTGGCCACTGGAGGGCGCCACACATGGATCGGTAATGCCGATATGGGCCACGGGCAACGCCGCATCCGCTGCTTTGCTTGAGACCAGACCCGCGAAGCCACGAACACCCGTGTCGCGGGTGCCGATGAATCCATCTTCGATCGTGACAACACCACCAGAATAGGGAGCCAGCAACTTTTCCAGCTCCTTCTCGGGCAGAGGTAAGCCGTTGACGATGTGAACGTCAGTGGGCACACCCTTTTTCGTGAGCGTCGCTGCCGCATCACCAGCAACCGAAGCAGGGGCACCGATCGCCAGGATGGCATGGTCGGCGCCCTCATTGGTGCGATAGGCAGTGACTGGTTCCCAGGTATCCGTCGGCTCCCATAGCGGGCCTGAGCCATCCTGTTTGCTCAGCACGGGAAGATTGTCACGTGGGATGCCGATGACATGCCCGCCATAGTGGGCAGCCAGATCGACAACGGCCAGATACGCCGCACGCGCATCAGCGGGTGCGTAGAAACGGTGCAGATATGGCAGATAGGTGAGGGCGACGTTGATCCAGTCGAGACCCCAGCCAGAAAAGTGATCGCGACCTGTGCAGGCACCCACATGGGACAGATGGAAGGTGACATTCAAGCCTTCGTTGGCGCCGGTCAGATTGCGCTGATAGCGCCACAGATCGAAGCCTTCGCGGGCAATGGCCTCGAAGAACGCAGCAAAAGTCGACACGACGTTGAGCTGCGGCAGATTCGAACTCATCGCGAGCCCATCGGCGACCAGGGCCGCCGCCTGCTCCTCAATGGACATCTCGAATCGATTCTGCTCGGGTACCAGATCGCGCGCCTTGCTCAATTTCGTCGACACGTCCAGATCACAGCTGACGATGAATACATCCTCACTGTGTGCAGCAGCGACGGCGGCGTAGCCCGCCTCTGAGCCGGCGCGGGGACTGGCTGAAGCGCCGGCATCAGGTAGTTTGGCCGCCTGTTTTTGTGCATTGCTCAGGATCAGATTCTTCGAGCCTGGGGCGGGGCGGGCATGGGTCGTGACCGATCGTTTGCTCTTGCGCAGGTCGGCGACGGCCTTTTTCTGCGCCTCAGAGGTTTGGAACATGGGACCCGCAAGCACTGCCTTTGCATCACGGTCCTTCATGTGCCCATCGTGGTGTCCTGCGCCCCCTGGCAGATCGTTGACGAGGAACAGACACTCCAGCATGGGACCCACGTCGCGGTAACTCATCAGCGAACCCGGTACCCAGACGGGTCGGCCCATGGACACACCATTTGCCTCAGCGATCGCCTGGGTCTCTGCGAGGACGCCGTATTCTTCACCGAACCACTGCAGATCGATGAGTTGGCCTTCAACCGACTGGAAACCGGTGGGATAGATGAGGTTGGGCGTGCCCTCCCGGGCCAGACGAGCGCCCTCACGGTAGGCGTCGTAGAGACTCGCAGTATCGTGCAGTGTCGGGACCTCAAGCACGCGGATGCCCAACGACTCTGCCACGGGCCGTGGGTCACGGTCCAGGACACTGCGCGTGGTCCCTGACAGCTGAATCCCATTGCGATGCATAACGAAGGTGACGGGTGCGCCGAGGGCGCTGGCGCCATTGAAGCCATTGAGAGCCTGACCCGAAATCCAGCCGGCATCACCGCAATGGGTGATCACCCAGGCATCGTTGCCTTTGCGTGCTCGTCGCCCCAGGGCCTGGCCCACGGCGACAGGTACCATGACTCCCAGACGACCCCCATTGAGTTGTGTACCTCCCGGCAGCCAGGAGACATGCCCGGCGATATCAATGCCACGGCGAAAACCGTCGATCACGTCCTTCGCTTTCACGTATCCGAAGGCCGCCAGCGCCGCATAGTAGCCGATACTCGTATGCGCGTGTTCGATTGTGTAGTCGACGGTCTCCCCATCGGCGACAGCCAGCGTCATCAGCAGCGGGTCGATGAGTTCGAGACCCCCACCGAGATGGTCGAGTTCGCCGATCTTGGCCAGAGATGCCAGCGATGAGATCGCCGTGGAGGCCGCTTCCACGCCGAGGCCGGCAAGCGCGTCCCGTTGCTGCGTCGTAAGAGGTCCAGCGATATCGATATCCAAAGGCAGGACCCTCGAATTGATACGCTCGCCGAGATACGACGCCTCGGACAACAGCTTGCGGTTGCGGCGTGCCTGGGCCGATGTGGCGCTTTGAAGGCTGTTCATTTTGGCTCGTCCTCGGGGTGGTTTCGTGCGCCGGGTCTGTTTCGAATCGACGGATCAGCTTCACGCCGGATGACGGCGTACTAGAAGAGACGTCTCCGGCAGGTCGGTTATGGTACCAACGCCCTTGTTTGCGGGCAAGGCGGCGGCTACTCAGACTGCGGCCCGCGTAGGATGTAGTAGATGAGAAGATGATGGCTGCCGCCGGCGGGCAGATCGGTGAGCGTGGCGTAGAGATGGCTGGTCAGATAGGCAGGTTTGTTCGTGTGGGCCGTCGACACGCTGCGAATGGCTGGATTGACGACAAAATAGGTGAGCAATTCGTAGCGTCCTACATCGGTATGCATGTCCACTCTGGACTGCATTGCTTGCCGTACATGGGATGCCTCGTCGCGCAGCAGAATATACTCCGCTCTTCCATCAGCAAGCGCTTCAGCGCCAAAGTTGCCCCAGCGGGCACTTCGCCGCTGTTGCGACGTGCTCACTCGCGTGATCAGATCCTGATTCGTGAAACCGGGAAATCCGAGCATGACGTAGGGATCTGTGATGGCCGTCTGCGAACCATTGTCGATGTGATACGTCACGTGGAAAGCGGCACGCTGCGGAAAGAACCAGTATTCGACGCTCAGATCGACGCCTCGTCGCAGCACACTATTGCGCCTGAATGTGACCTTCACGTGCTCCTCAGTCGCCTCGATTTCAGGAGCACTCCATTGGGGTTGGATCAACTTGGTAGAGCGTCGTCTGCCAGATATCCGGTACCAGAACCACTCCCAGTCCGCCACGGGCAGGTCATTGTGCGCAAAGTCACCCGGTTGGTCGATCAATCGCAGTGAGGTGATACCGAAAGGGCCGCCGTATCCCAGGGTGACGGCAAATTGCTCGAAGGTGAGGACCAGTTCCTCGGGGGTTTCGCTAATCTGATATGATAGTGGAGGGGGATCGGGCTTCAGTGGCGTCGCGTCAAACAGCTGTGCGAGACGAAAAAAGTCATCGATGTCGACCTCGCCGTCCTCATCAAGGTCAAAACGTAGATCACGGCCGCCGAGGGCCTCGCGGAATTGCTGCAGATCTACCATGCCCACCGCACCATCACCATCGAAATCACCCAAGACGACATGGTAGGGTCCCTGCGCCATTACGATCTGGGCAGACAGCCAGATCGCGGCAAGCCATGCGTACAAAATGCGCTGGTTAATCGGAGACATGGACGAGGGGTATTGAGAGGTCTGAGGGCAGCCAAAAGCTCCACCCTGACTCCAGGATCGTCAACCACGAGACCTGGCAAAGTCGGCCGTCGTGGCCTGGGAGGGATCGCCCTACTCGGTATCGAGCCATCCTCGCCAACAGGCACATTGAATCGAGGACGTCCTGCGGCTATCTTGGCGCGTGCCAGACTGTAGCAACGACACTATACCGAAAAATACAAAGAGCCCATGAGCCAGCCACGCAGACTTCGGATCGCCGCCATCCTCACGGAGTATCGGAAGTATTCACATGGTCAGCACATCGTCGATCGGTTCCTGGAAGGATATGGCTGGAATGGTCGACATCATCGGCCACCGATGGATATCGTCTCCCTCTATGTCGATCAACATCCGGAGGGCGATCTCACCGATGAGCGAGCAGCGCGTTTTCCACAGATGCAAGTCATGCCCACGATCGCCGATGCTCTGACTCTTGGCGGCAACGATCTGGCTGTCGATGGTGTGTTGCTCGTTGGCGAGCACGGCAAATACCATCGCAACGACAAGGGTCAGCACCAGTATCCACGTTATGAGATGTTCAAACAGATCACCTCCGTCTATCGCACCACAGGCAAGACGGCACCCATCTTCAACGACAAGCACCTATCGTGGAACTGGGACTGGGCACGAGAGATGTATGACATCTCGCGGGAATTAGACTTTCCCTTTATGGCTGGCTCCTCCCTGCCCGTTACGTGGCGCACACCGTCGCTGGAGATGCCTACTGGATCGCAGATCGAAGAGGCCATGTGTGTCTGTTACGGGGGAGTCGACTCCTACGATTTTCACGGCCTGGAAACGGCTCAATGCATGGTCGAGCGACGTGCAGGTGGTGAGGCGGGCGTCCGCTGGGTGGAGACATACAAGGGTGAACGTTTCTGGCAGGCCCATCACGAACGATTGTGGTCGCGGGAGTTATTCGAAGCCTGTCTGTGCAGGAGTCACACGTTGTCACAGGCGCGCCCCGGGTTCAACGATGCCTTCCCCACCATCGACGACATGATGAAGCTCGTGGAGACGCCCATCGCCTATCACTACGAACATGTCGATGGCCTGCGTACGACGATGATCATGATGAATGGTCTGGTGCAGGATTTCAATTTTGCGGCACAGTTGGCTGACGACCAGCAGCTGTCGACGCAGATGTATCTACCCATGCCGCCGAAATACACGTCCCTTGCCAATTTCTTTACGCCGCAAGTTGCCAATGTGGAACAGATGTTTCTCAGCGGCGAAGCCACCTATCCTGTCGAGCGCACACTGATGACGACGGGCCTGACAGCCGCTGCCGTTGACAGTCTCTTCGAGGAAGAGAAGCGCATCGAAACGCCGCATCTGGAAGAAGTCACCTATGCGGCGCCAACACAATCCACGTACTGGCGCACGTGAGCGCTGGCCCTTCACCGACCTTGCCGGAGACCAAAGACACGTGGCTCACGCACCCCTAAATCGACCCAAACGGCTGGCCATTGTCGCCACCGTCTATCGCTATCTGTCTCACGCCCAGCATTTCTGTGATCGTTTTCTCGTGGGGTATCCCCACGAAGGTCGATGGAACATGCCAAATACACAGGTCGTGTCGATGTATGTCGATCAACGTCCGGCAGGAGACCAGAGCGATGATCGTGCACGTGAGTTTGGTTTTGACGTGTATCCCACCGTGGCCGAAACGCTGCGGTGCGGTGGTAGCGAACTGGCCGTAGATGGGATTCTCTTGATTGGCGAACACGGCGATTATCCGACCAACGAGTTAGGCCAGATTCTCTATCCGCGGTACGAGTTGTTCAAGGAGTGTGTGGAGGTCTTTGAGGCGGATGGACGTTCGGTGCCGATCTACAATGACAAGCACCTCTCCTACAGCTTCACCAAAGCACAAGAGATGGTCGCCGATAGTGAACGACTCGAGTTTCCGCTGTTGGCGGGTTCGTCTTTGCCTGTGACCTATCGACTGCCCGACCTCGAGCTACCCTATGGCTGCCAGATCGAAGAGGCGCTGATGCTCGGTGTCGGTGGCTCCGATGCGATGGACTATCACGCCTTGGAAGCCATGCAGTGTATGATCGAACGACGCGCGGGTTCAGAGACGGGTGTCACTGCCGTGCAAATGCTGGAGGGCGATGATGTCTGGCGTGCTGCCGAAGAAGGTCGTTGGTCCGCGCGCCTGGTGGAGGCCGCCCTGTCACGCTCTGATACGCCGCAGGGGTTATCCAAGGAAGATGGTCGGACGCAAGACCTGCTCGGTTCAGGCGAACTGCGGCGACTCGTAGAAAAACCAGCCGCCTACTTGATCGAATTTCGCGATGGTCTGCGCGCAACGCTGCTGATGATCAATGGCGCCATTGGTGACTATAACTTCGCCGCGAAACTACAGGGTGTCGATGACCCCGTGTCGTGTCAGTTCTTTCTGACACCCGTGCCGAATGTCACGTATTCGGCCTGCTTTGTCGCCAAGATTGACGAAATGTTCCAGACAGGCGTTGCACCCTTTCCGGCGCAACGGACGATGATCGTCAATGGTATTCTGGAAAGCTGCCTGCAGTCTCGCCAACAGGGCAGCAAGCGCTTGGAGACGCCCCATCTGGAAGTCGACTATACGGCCCCTGAGGCGTCACACTACGGCAGGGCTTAACCCTTGGCGTAACCTTGTTGCTGCATCCAAGCTTCCACCTCGTCGCCGCCGACATCCGCCAGCATATGCCCATCGACCTCGACACAGGGCGAACTGTACTGGCCTGATTTCTTCACCATTTCCTCGTACTGCGTCGGATCACGCGTGATGTCGCGGTATTCGAAGGGCCACTGGTTTGCTTTGAGGAAAGCCACTACGCCGTGTGTCCACGGACACATGGGATTCAGATAAGCGATGATCTTTGGTTCAGTCGTCATTTCACTCGTCAGGGTTTGATCGGCGGTGTTGGATCGGCTGTCGTTGACCGACTGCGTTCCATTGGATGTGCACGGAGTGTGAAGGATTCACCTTCGGCATTTGAATCCCTAACAGTGCTCGAATCACCATGGCTGGCAGAAAGGCCTCGGATGAAACGATGCCTGGGACTGCCACATCTTCAGCGCCGACCATCTGGGATATACGGTCCAACTTGGTGTGTCACACCTGTTTGTCAATGGCCGGATCCCGGCGCAGAGACCAGCGACATCGAGATATCCATATCCCACATGGGACGCCCATAGCCTATTCTGCGCGTCGTCCGCAAGATCCTCTCTGAGAAACATCGGGCACAGACTTTGCGTTAGCCGCAGTGCGGGCGCCATGCCCGCCAACCCCAGTGTGCCGTGCCCCGCTCGTCGGAGGAGGCACGATGAATGGCAGTATAGGGAAGACGGTGCAAGAGGTCTGTCGCGCCAACGACTACGACCCGCACCGGATGATGGACATCGTTCGCGGCGTTCAGGAGGTAGAGGGTTACGTCTCCGGTGAGGCGATGGAATGGATCGCCGCCACCGTGGGATCGCACCGAGTGGAGGTCGAGAGCGTCGTCTCCTTCTACTCATTCTTCACCGACCAACCCCAAGGCAGGATTGTCATTCGCCTTTGCGACGACATCGTTGATCGCATGGCGGGTTCGGCACAGGTCGAGCAGGCTTTCGTCGAACAGCTCGGCATCCAGGTGGGTGAGACCACACCGGATGGCGCCATCACACTCACACGAACTGCCTGCATTGGCATGTGCGATCAGGCGCCAGCGGCGCTGATCAACGACGTCGTCGTGACGTCGCTCAACAGCGACCGTGTGCGCGATCTGGTCCGCGGTCTGCGTGACCACATGGACCCCGCGCGGTTGATCTGGACCTTGGGGGATGGCAACAACGACCACAACCTGGTGCAGGCGATGGTACACAACAACATCCGCCAGCGGGGCCAGGTCATTCTCGCCGAGGACATCGACCTCGATCAGGGTTTGCAGAAAGCCCTGGCTATGACCCCCACCGAGGTCATCCGCGCCGTCAACAACGCACGCTTGCGTGGACGCGGCGGTGCGGGATTTCCTGTTGGCATGAAGTGGCAGTTCACGCGCGACGCAGAGGGCGAACGCAAGTTCATCATCTGCAATGCCGATGAAGGAGAGCCGGGCACCTTCAAGGATCGCGTCATCCTCACTGAACGCGCTGAGTTGATGGTTGAGGGTATGACGATTGGTGCCTACGCCATCGGCGCCTCCGAAGGTCTCATCTATCTGCGCGGCGAGTATGCCTATCTCAGGCCCTATCTAGACAATGTGTTGCAGCGGCGACGTGCCGCCAGCCTTCTCGGACAGAACATCCACGGGCTGGAGGGTTTCCATTTCGACATCCGCATCCAGTTGGGTGCCGGCTCCTATGTCTGCGGCGAAGAGACTGCCTTGATCAGTTCGTGCGAAGGTCGGCGAGGCGATCCGACCAACCGCCCACCCTTCCCAGCCCAACACGGTTACCTCGGGTGCCCCACAGCCGTCAACAATGTCGAGACCTTCTGCTGCGTCGCGAGAATTCTCGACAGAGGGCCTGGTTGGTTCGCCAGCATGGGTTCCTCCAGCACAGGCACAAAACTGCTCAGTGTCGCTGGGGATTGCCGATCGCCCGGCGTCTACGAAGTAGAGTTCGGTACGAGCCTGGGTGAAATCCTCAGGCTCGTGGGAGCCGAAGATGCCCAGGCGGTTCAGATGGGTGGGCCGAGCGGCCAGATGGTGGGCCCCGCCGACTACGGTCGTGAGATCTGCTATGATGATCTGGCCACCGGCGGATCAGTCATGGTCTTCGGTCCAGAGCGCAACCTGCTCGAAGTGGTGCGCACATTCCTTGAGTTCTTCATCGACGAAAGCTGCGGGTATTGCACGCCCTGTCGCGTTGGCAACAGGTTGCTTGGTCAGGGCATCGACAAGGTCATGGCATCCAGAGTGTCGGCCGACGACGTGGCGCAGCTGGAGGAGCTAGCCATGACCGTGAAGAACTCCAGCCGCTGTGGTCTCGGGCAGACCTCGCCGAATCCGGTGATGAGCACTCTCAAGAATTTCCGCGACATCTATGAGGACCACACGGTCGACACGGCCGGCAAGGTCGCCTCCTTCGACTTGGAGGCCGCCCTCGGCGAGGCTACCGCAATCGCCGGTCGCTCATCCGTTCACAACAAGGGACTGAGACAGGGATCATGAACTCCCACACGTTCACTATCGATGGTGTCAGCGTCGAAGCCACGGCAGGGCAGTCGATCATGCAGGCCGCCGATGCGGCGGGGATCTACATCCCACGTCTGTGTGCCCACCCCGACCTCAAGCCCTACGGCAGCTGTCGAGTCTGTACCGTGCTGATCAACGGCACACCACAGTCTTCGTGTACGCAGCCGGCAAGCGACGGATTGGTTGTCGAGAGCGACTGCGCCGCAGTTCAGCGCCTCCGTCGAGACATCGTGGAGATGTTGTTCATCGAGGGAGGCCACTACTGCATGTATTGCGAAAAAAGCGGCAACTGCGAACTGCAGGCATTGGGATATCGTCTTGGCGTGACGGCACCGAAGTTCGACTACCAGTTTCCAGAGCAGAATGTTGATGCGAGCCATCCGGATCTCTTCATCGACCGCAATCGCTGCATTCTGTGCGCGCGTTGTGTCCGCGCCTCACGCGATCTCGACAACAAGAATGTCTTCCAATTCGTCGGTCGGGGCCTCACCCGGCGAGTGGGTGTGAATAGTTCCGCTTGCCTCAGAGATACCAACATAGATGTGACAGATAATGCTCTGAACGTGTGTCCCGTCGGTGCCCTGATGAAGAAACACGTGGGATATCACACTCCCGTGGGCGAACGACTCTACGACATCGACCCCATCGGTACCGAGATCGATGCGTCGCGAGACCGCGTTCCCATGATCGAACGAGAGTGAACATGAAACCGCGAATAGCGACCACGTCATTGGCCGGATGTTTTGGCTGTCACATGTCGATTCTCGACATCGATGAGCGCATCCTGGCCCTCGCCGAGATCGTTGACTTCGACAAGTCGCCGATCAACGACATCAAACAGCTGAGCGGCCCCTGTGCGGTAGGCCTGATTGAAGGCGGGTGTGCGAACGAAGAGAATGTCCGTGTGCTGCGCGAATTCCGTCGACACTGTGGTGTCCTGGTCTCCATCGGCGACTGTGCCACCATGGGCGGCATCCCGGCAATGCGCAATCGAATTCCGCTACGCGAATGCCTGGAGGAGGCCTACGTGCATGGGACGACCGTCTACAATCCCAGTGGCCAGATCCCCAACGACGAGGAAATCCCCCTGCTTCTCGACCAGGTGCGTCCGGCACAGGAAATCGTCCGCATGGACTACCATCTACCGGGATGTCCCCCACCGGCCGACACGATCTGGGAAGCATTGACGGCGCTGTTATCCAGCAGGCCGATCGAATTGCCATACAACCTGATCAAATACGACTGACGACATGAGGGAGAGTTCTCGTTGACTACGACAGCTGCTGATCGACGCATCGTCATCGAACCGGTGACCCGGGTAGAAGGGCATGGCAAGGTGTCCATCCTGCTCGATGAGGACAACAAGGTCAAACAGGCCCGTCTCCACATTGTCGAGTTTCGCGGCTTTGAGCGCTTCATCCAGGGCCGTCTGCTGTGGGAAGTACCCGTTCTCGTGCAGCGCTTGTGTGGCATCTGCCCCGTGAGTCATCACCTGGCCGCAGCGAAGGCCATCGACCGCATCGTCGGTGCCGATCAACTGACACCGACCGCGCACAAGATGCGTCTTCTCATGCACCACGGTCAGTTTCTGCAGTCACATGCACTTCACTTTTTCCACCTGTGTTCGCCCGACCTGCTGTTCGGCTTCGACGCAGACGTAGGCATCCGCCATGTCATCGGCGTCGCTGAGGCGCACCGCGATCTGGCCGTGCAGGGCGTGATGATGCGGAAATACGGTCAGGAGATCATCAAAGCCACGGCGGGCAAGAAGATTCATGGAACCGGCGCGATCCCTGGCGGCATCAACAAGAATCTGAGCATCGAGGAGCGTGACGGATTCCTCAAAGACATCGATCAGATGTTGCAGTGGGCACGAGGTGTCGTCGACATCGCCAAGAACTACACCGTCGACAACCTCGATACCGTGGCCGGATTCGGCACCTTCGAGTCCAACTACCTGAGCCTCGCCGCCGAAGACGGTAGCTACGAGATCTACGACGGCGGACTACGTGCGCGAACCGCAGAAGGTGACACGATCTTCGATCACGTGGATAACCAGGTATACGACCAGCATCTGCAGGAAGAGGTGCGCTCCTGGACCTACATGAAGTTTCCCTTCATCAGGTCCATCGGCCCTGAAATGGGCTGGTATCGCGTCGGCCCCCTGGCACGGGTCAACAATGCCGACCGGTTCACCACACCCGAGGCAGAGCAGGCGCGGCAGGAGTTCGCCGCTCTCACCGAGGGCAAACCCTGTCACGTGACGCTGGGATACCACTGGGCCCGCATGATTGAGTTGCTGCACTCCGTCGAGTGCATCCAGCAGTTGCTCAACGATCCCGACCTGCAGGGCACCGATTTGGTGGTCAAGGGTGAACGTCGGCACGAGGCCGTGGGGATCATCGAAGCGCCCCGTGGCACCTTGTTCCATCACTACAAAATCGACGAGCAGGACCAGGTGACGATGGCCAATCTCATCGTCTCCACGACGAGCAACAACGAGCCCATGAATCGCTCCGTGCAGAAGGTGGCAGAAGACCACCTGTCGGGAAAGACCGAGATCACCGAGGGCATGCTCAATCACATTGAGGTCGCAATTCGTGCTTACGATCCGTGCTTGTCCTGTGCCACACATGCCATGGGTCAGATGCCACTCGTCGTCGAACTCTACGACGACGACGGTACCCTCATCGATACGAGGGCAAAGGGATGAGTCTCGGCACTTCCCGCCTGCTGGTTCTGTGTTATGGTAATCCGGGTCGTCTCGATGACGGTCTGGGTCCAGCCTTCGGCGAGGCACTGGAGCGCGAAAAACTGCCTGGCGTAACCGTCGAGATCGACTACCAGTTGACGGTGGAAGACGCCGTCGCCGTCGCCCAACACGACATCATCTTGTTTGCCGACGCGGCGATGCGAGGCCAGGCCCCCTTCTTCCTGCATACGGTACAGCCAAAGTCATCTCTGGGCTTCTCCAGCCACGGTGCCGAACCCGAGCAGATCCTGGCATTGGCCGCTGATCTGGCCACACACACACCGCAGGCTTTTGCGCTGGGAATTCGTGGCTACGAATTCGACGAATTTGGCGAAGTCCTATCCCCCGGCGCTGTCGCCAATCTTGCTGCGGCTCTGCAATGGCTGATCCCAATTCTCGTGCGCCGGGATCTGGCATCCGCCCTGCACCCGCACACTCGACAGGAGACCACTCCGGCCATGGAGGGATAGATATGCGAGAAGGAAAATACGTCATCCTGTGCATCGACGATGATCCTGATATCCGCGAAAGTATGCGCATCATTCTCAGCACCAGTGGGTACATCGTCAACGAGGCGGCCAGTGCGGAGGAGGGCCTGCGTGTTGTGCGGCGCGATCCACCCGATCTGATCATCGTCGACCTCATGATGGAAGAGATCGACGCTGGCACCAGCTTCGTAATGCAGATGAAGGCCCGGGGTAACCAGGCGCCCATCTATTTGCTCAGTTCGGCAGGCGACATGCTACGAGACACGATCAGCTTCAGCGACCTGGGACTGGCCGGCGTGTTTCAGAAGCCCCTCAACAGCAAAACCTTGCTCGGCTTACTTCAGGAAAAACTCATGGGATGACGGTAGCCGAGGTCCGGACGGAAAGCCGGACGTCGCTGAGGAATTCTATCCTCCGCGTCGACACCATCCCCCTTGAACGGGAACTCGAGGAGCGCCTCGGTTTCTTCGTCCACCTGCGTTGGTTGGCCGGAGCCGGCATTCTCGTGGGAGCGTGGGTCTCTATCGAGATCCTTGGCGCCGACTATTCCTACGTCCCCTTGATCCTGATCGGTACAGGTGTGTTGGCCTACAACGGCCTGTGTCTGAGCACCCGGAGGGTCGGGGCAAGCCACATATATGCTCAGATCGCCTTTGACTGGGTGGCGCTGACAGCACTCGTCTACTACACGGGTGGCGTGCGCAGCCCCGTGTCACTGGCCTACAGTTTTCACATTGTCCTTGGTGCCCTTTTGCTTCCAGGCGTCGCGGCGTGGCTGCAGGCAGGCACTGCATCGGCTGTCATCGGCTTGATGACCACGGCGGAGCACTTTGGGTGGTGGCTGCCCATCGACGGTCAGATCGGCCTGTTGTTTCCGGCCACAGCACACCTGCAGTGCTGGGCTACTCTTACGGCTTTCTTTGGCATCAGTGCGTACCTGACCGGTTCGATCTCCAGCGCCCTGAGACGCAAAGAGCGCGCCGTCGCCGACTCCCAGACGCGACTCGATCTGGCCTATCATGAGATGGAGGCCCTCTTTGAGTTGGGCCAGATCGCGCACGCTTCTTTGAACCTTGAGCAAGTGTTGCGTCTGATCGTCCGACGAGCGACAGAATTGATGGGCGCCAAAGGTTGTTCCATCGGCTTGCTCGACCACACCGGTCAGTTCCTCGAACCCTCCGCTTCTTTCGGTCTGAGCGAGGCGTATCTGTCCAAGGGATCCGTCGATGTGCAACGCAGTGCCATGGTAGCCCAGGCACTGGCGGGCGAAGTCGTACAGGTCCAGGATATTGCGGCAGATCTGCGACTGCAGTATCCAGATCGCGCCCGCGCCGAGGGGATCCGCGCCATCGTTTGTGTGGCCTTGCAACTGCGCAGTCACCCTATCGGGGTGATACGGGTTTACGCATCCAAGAGCGCACCCGCTGGCGATCGACAGGTCGCTTTCCTGCGCAATCTCGCCAACCTCGCGGCGGTGGCCATCGGTAGTGCACGCACCTACGCCGAGTCCGAGGCGTTGAGCGATGAACGCGCCTGGTTTGCCCGCACGACACACCATCAATTGCAGACGCCACTGGCGGCGATGGTCGGGTTGCTCGAGGCGATCCCCTTCGCCGGCGACCTGACACCAGAGCAAAGGAATCTTCTGCTGCGTGCCAGTCACCGAGGTGACGAGTTGCTTGCCCTGGTACGCGATTTATTGGATCTGGCCCATGCCCAACGACCTTCCCTGCACCTGGTCCCGCAACCGGTTGCACTGGCTGGCACCCTTGAGACGACGCTTGAGATCCAGCGGGAACGCGCCGGTCTGAAGGGCGTGATCCTGGAAGTCGATGACCTTTTCGACATCGTCGTGATGGCTGATGCCGACGACGTGACCCACATCTTCGCCAATCTGATCGACAACGCGGTGAAATACACCCCGTCCGGGGGGCGCGTCGAGGTGAAGGTGTCTCGCCATGGCGGCCTCGTCGGTGTCGAGATCACCGATACGGGTATTGGTGTCGACGAAGCCGATCGGGAACGAGTCTTTCGCGGGTTCTTCCGCACGGAAGCTGCCAAAGCCTCCGGTGAGAAGGGCACTGGCGTCGGCCTGTCCATCGTACGACGACTTGTGCAACGCTGGCAGGGACACGTCGAACTCGACAGTTCCGGTGGAAGCGGCTGCCGGTTCCGTGTCCTGCTGCCCGCCGCCGAGGAGGTGGATCATGCATGAGATCGCACTCGCCGAAAGTGTCATGGCCACAGCTCTCAACACGGCACGAAAGCGGCAGTCCCCGGTCCTGCGCCTCATCGTAAAGGTCGGTCAGCTGCAGCAGATCGAGACAGACGTACTGCGTCAATGCCTGCACGGAGTCCACCCGCACAACGAACCTCTGCTGGAGGAGATGGCGATCGTGCTCGAGACCGAACCCGCCGGCTTTGTGTGTCGTGCCTGCACGCGCAGCTTTGGCCTCGACGACCTCTCGGCACCACCAGATGACGTCGAACTGGAAGCGATCCATTTCATACCCGAACTCGCGCACTCATACATCCAGTGCCCTTCCTGCCATGGTCCCGACTTCGATGTCGCAGCGGGAAGAGGCGTCTGGATCGACCGAATCGAGACGGCCGCATGATCGATCCTCGACGATCAATCATCGACCAGCGGCTGTCCTCCATCGGGCGGATCGTCGCCGTCACCGGAGGCAAGGGTGGCATTGGTAAAACCCTCGTGTCATCTGCCCTGGCACTGGCCCTTGCGGATTCGGGTCGACGTTGTGGTTTGCTCGATCTCGACTTCACCGGTCCCTGTGCGCACCTGGTCCTGGGCGTCGACCAGGCCTTCCCCGAAGAGGACGCCGGCATTCTTCCACAGACTGTGTCAGGCGTGGGATTCATGTCGATCGCCTGTTTTGCTGGTGCGGATCCAGCACCTCTTCGCGGCATCGATATGACCAATGCCCTGATCGAGTTGCTCGCCATTACACGATGGGGGGAGTTGGACACCCTCGTCATCGACATGCCACCCGGTCTGGGCGACATGGCCCTCGACACGGTCCGCCTCCTGCCCACGGCCGAGTATCTCGTCGTCGCCAACGGCGCCCGGCTCGTGACGAAAACGGTGGAACGTTCCTTGTCACTTCTTCACCGGCTTGGGCTTCCCGTCTGTGGGATCGTCGAGAACATGTCTGCCACCTCTGGACAGGCGGCAGCGACGGTATCGGCACTGGCGACAGAGTATGACACGCCGATGCTGGGGGTCTTGCCTTATGATGAGGCCATCGAAGACAGACTCGGATCTGGATCCACCCTGCTGCACACCCGTTTTGGTCGTGCTGTGCGGGACCTGGCATCTCTCCTTTCACAGGCCGGGGCAGGAAACCGATGATACGCCGCGACGCACCTGAACATTTGCAGTTGCGGATCCGCGGCGCGGTTCAAGGAGTGGGGTTCAGACCCTTTGTGTATCGCCTCGCTCGTTCCCTTGAGTTGTCGGGTCGTGTCTGGAACACAGCGCAGGGCGTCACCATCGACGTCGAGGGCCCGGAAGTTGATCTCCAGTCCTTCCGACGCCGCCTGGAATCGGAGACTCCCCCCATGGCCCGCATCCATGGATTGGAGACCGCGTTCCTCGACACGGTTGGGTATGGAGGATTCCAGATTCTTGGCAGCGAGAAGAATGGCAAACCACAGGTCGTGGTGCTTCCGGACATCGCTATCTGCATCGATTGTCGCACCGAGATCGACGACCCGACGAATCGGCGCTATCGCTATCCCTTCACCAATTGCACCAACTGCGGTCCACGCTTCAGCATCATTCGGTCCATGCCCTACGATCGCCAGAACACGACGATGCACGCTTTTGACATGTGCCCCGCCTGCCGAGCCGAATACGATGACCCCCTTGATCGACGTTTCCACGCACAGCCCAACGCGTGTCATGTGTGCGGCCCGCAGTTGACCTGGTGGCGTAGCGACGGTGTGACACTCAGCACAGGCGATCGTGCCCTGGAAGAGGCCATCGCGGCGCTTGGCGAGGGTGCGATCGTTGCAGTGAAAGGACTCGGTGGGTTTCACCTTGTCGTCGATGCGCAGAACTCGGTAGCCATCACCGCATTGCGGCTACGCAAACGGCGTGAGGCCAAACCATTGGCCGTCATGTTTCCCGATACCGAGTGCGTTCGGAACTTCTGTTTGCTGTCGGATCAGGAAACCCGCCTGCTGCAGTCACCGGAGGCACCTATCACGCTCCTGCAACGTCGCGGCGGCCCTTCTGCTGACCTGGCGGATGAGATTGCTCCGGGCAGTCCGATTCTTGGCGTGCTCCTGCCATACACGCCACTGCACCATCTGCTGATGACGGGCCTGGGCCGCCCTGTCGTGGCCACGAGCGGCAACCTGTCGAACGAACCCATCTGCATCGACGAACAAGATGCGTTGCAACGGTTGACAGGAATAGCCGATCACTATCTGGTGCACGACCGACCCATCCTTCGACACGTCGACGATTCCGTCGCTCACATCGTCGCGGGGCGCGAGCAGATCCTGCGACGCGCACGTGGGTTTGCACCCATGCCCCTTCCCTACGAGACAAGATCCGCCGGTGTACTCGGCGTGGGCGCCCATCTGAAATCCGTCGTGGCCCTTGCCCTCCCCCAAGGCATCGTGGGCAGTCAGCATATCGGCGATCTGGAGACTGAAGCGGCGAATGCAGCTTTTGAGATGTGTATCGATGATCTGTCACGGCTGCACGACCAGCCCCTCGATGTCATCGCCTGCGACCAGCATCCCGACTATCGGTCCACCCGTTACGCACAGACGTGCGGATTGCCCGTCGTCGAGGTGCAGCACCATCATGCCCACCTGTTGTCTTGCATGGCCGACAACGCGCTGGATCCTCCCGTCACGGGGATCTGCTGGGACGGCACGGGAATAGGCAGCGATGGAACCGTGTGGGGAGGTGAGGTCCTCACCATTGCGCACGACTTGGACTGCTTCACCCGCGAGGCTCACCTGCGCCCCTTTCCACTACCCGGTGGAGACCGAGCCGTCGTCGAACCCAGGCGGGCTGCCCTGGGTGCCCTCTACGCCATCCACGGTGATCGGCTTTTCACCGAAGCGCTCCACGAAAGGCTCCCCTTTGACGCAGCTCAAGTGCCGGTCCTGGCCAGGATGCTGCAGCGGCGGATCAATTGTCCCATCACCTCCAGTGCCGGTCGGCTGTTCGATGCAGTGGCGGCGCTGCTGGGTGTGCAACTGCGGGCTGATTTCGAGGCGCAGGCAGCCATGCAGCTCGAGTTCGCCATCGCCCCGGGAGTGACGCGCACCTACGACGTGGCTGTGTCCGACACCGCCGACGGACCCATGATCTTTGACTGGTCTCCCATGCTCAAGGCGATCGTGTCCGAAGTAGATCGCGGCGTGGACACCGGGACCATCGCCGCCACGTTCCACAATACGATGGCCCAGATCGTCGTGGAGGGCGCACGACGTGCCAGCTACGAGCGTGTCTTGCTCACGGGTGGCTGTTTTCAGAATCGATACCTGGCCGATCGTGCGGCGCAGCGACTGCGCGAAGAGGGATTCCGTCCCTACCAACATCAGCGCGTGCCTCCCAACGATGGGGGCATCGCTGTGGGCCAGGTCATAGCCGCACTGTCGGCAACGAAGGGAGGGAAGCATGTGTCTGGCGGTTCCCGGTGAACTAGTCGAGATCGACGATGGTGATTGTCTCACGTTGAAGGGGCGTGTGAGTTTTGGTGGCGTGATCAAGGAGGTGAACCTGGCCTTCGTTCCCGAAGCCCGCGTGGGCGACTTCGTTACTGTGCATGTCGGCTTTGCGATGAGTGTTCTCGACACAGAGGAGGCCGCAAGATCCCTGCACGCTTTTGGCGAATTGGACACGCTGCCATGAAGTACATCGATGACTACCGTGACGCCGCCAGGGCCCATGAGATGTTGGCCGCGTTGCACAGGTTGACCACTCGCCCATGGCGATTGATGGAGATCTGTGGCGGACAGACACACGCGATCGTCAAGTTCGGCATTGATGAACTTCTGCCGCGTGAGATCTCTCTCGTCCATGGTCCCGGGTGTCCCGTGTGTGTCACACCGCTGGAGATGATCGACCGGGCTCTGGCCATTGCCGCCCACTCCGGCGTCATCTTCTGCTCCTTCGGCGACATGCTGCGTGTTCCAGGCAGCACGAGCGATCTGTTCCGGGTTCGCGCGCAAGGTGCAGACGTGCGCATCGTCTATTCACCATTGGATGCACTGCAGGTCGCCCGCGACAATCCTGATCGTGAGGTCGTGTTCTTTGCCATCGGCTTTGAAACCACGGCACCTGCGAATGCGATGGCTGTCCATGTGGCAAAGACAGAGGGGCTAAGAAATTTCTCCGTCCTCGTCTCCCAGGTTCTGGTGCCACCCGCGCTGGAGACGATCCTGTCGGCCCCAACACATCAGATCCAGGGCGTTCTGGCAGCGGGCCACGTCTGCATGGTCATGGGGATGGGAGAATACGAACCCCTGGCGGCGAAATACCGTGTACCCATCGTCGTCACCGGTTTTGAGCCCCTCGACATCCTGCAGGGCATCTACATGTGCGTGAACCAACTTGAGACGGGCCGCGCGCAGGTGGAAAACCAATACGCCCGGACCGTCCAACAAGATGGCAATCGACGGGCGATCGATCTCATCGACGAGATCTTTTCAGTGATCCCACGAAAGTGGCGAGGCATCGACGAGATCCCCCAGAGTGGTCTGGGACTGTGCGCGAAGTACGCGGACTTTGATGCGGAGTGCCGCTTCGATGTGTGTGTCGGACCTGTCGAGGAAGCCAGCGAATGTATCAGCGGTCAGGTCCTTCAGGGCCTGAGGAAACCGAACGAATGCCCCGCCTTCGGCACCAGCTGCCATCCGGGACATCCCCTTGGCGCGACGATGGTGTCGTCAGAGGGGGCCTGCGCTGCCTACCACCGTTACCGACCTCAGAGGGAGTATTCCTGACATGTCTGGCAATGGCTCTTTGCCAAAATCAACTACCTGTCCCATGCCCATCCGTGACACTGAGGAGGTCCTGTTGGCGCACGGCGGCGGCGGTCGTCTCATGGCGCAACTCATCGAGGAGATGTTCGTCCCTGCCTTCAGCAATCAACACCTCGATCAGTTGCATGATGGTGCCGTCGTCGACATGTCAGGAGCGAAGCTGGCCTTCGCGACGGATTCCTACGTGGTGCAGCCCCTGTTCTTCCCAGGGGGAGATATTGGCTCCCTCGCCGTCAATGGCACCGTCAATGATCTGGCCATGTGTGGTGCACGACCGCAGTATCTGAGCGTCGGCATGATTCTTGAGGAAGGCCTGCCCATGGAGACCTTGCGGCGAGTCGTAGAGTCCATGCGCGATGCCGCGATGGCTGCCGGTGTCACCCTCGTCACGGGGGATACGAAGGTCGTCGACAGAGGCAAAGGAGATGGACTGTTCATCAACACAGCCGGTGTAGGTCTGGTGCCCGAGGGAGTCGTCATTGGCGCCCGTCGCCTGAGTCCGGGAGATGCCGTCGTGCTCAGCGGCGACATTGGTCGCCATGGTATCGCCATCATGGCCGAGCGCGAAGGCCTGGCTTTCGAAACCACCGTACGCAGCGATTGTGCCTCCGTCGCACACGTGGTTCAGGAGCTTCTGGCAGCCGGGATTGACGTACACTGCATGCGTGATCTGACCCGCGGCGGTCTGGCCAGCGCCTTGGTCGAGATCGCCGAAGCCGCAGATCGGCAGATCGACCTGGACGAATCCCTCATCCCCATCGATCCGCAGGTGCAAGGCGCCTGCGAGATTCTCGGACTGGACCCGTGTCACGTGGCCAATGAGGGATGTTTCGTCGCCTTCGTCCCTGCCTGCGATGCGAGAGAGACGTTGCGCATCATGCGCAACCACACGCAGTGCACAGACGCCGTCATCATCGGCGGCGTATCTGACGAAAACCGTCCGGTCGTCACAGTGAAAACGGCCATCGGCGGAACTCGTCTTCTCGACCGTCTCAGCGGTGAGCAGCTACCGCGGATCTGCTAAGGAGCACCCGCAGGCGATTCAGTGACAGTCATCGACGACGTCGGCCAGCATATGTCCGTCGACTTGATGATCTTCGGTTCAGTCGTTATTGCACTGTTCGTGGGCAGATCGTGAATCGATCACAGATGGCTAGGCATGACAGGCATCCTGGCACGGGCGCTGCCAGAATTTCCTGATGCCGGAGAGATTAACGCTGTGAGAACCCGCCTGATCAGGCGGCGCGACGCAGGGCGTAGATGCCCGTGCCGACCAGGAGCAGGACGATGACGGTCTCACCGCCGAATGGTATCGACACGGGGACACCATGTGAGGA